>Ga0073908_1001148_pt1 | contig 39189 bp, 36 predicted proteins | sample MucameincwithD2O_FD_65484 | JGI IMG/M metagenome (GOLD analysis project Ga0073908, IMG submission 65484) | Mouse cecum microbial communities from Vienna, Austria - Mucus amended microcosms incubated with D2O | ecosystem: Host-associated > Mammals > Digestive system > Large intestine > Cecum... | reverse complement strand
GACCGGGACCGGAAGATGACCATCATGACCACCGGCTTCATCCCCTGCGGCGCGAAAATGCCCATCATCGGCCTGTTCGCGGGCGCGGTGTTCGGCGGGTCCGCCCTGGTGGCCGTGTCGGCGTTCTTCATCGGCATCGCCGCCGTGGTGATCTCCGGCATCATGCTGAAAAAGTTCAAGGCCTTCGCCGGGGAGCCCGCCCCCTTCGTCATGGAGCTGCCCGCCTACCACGCGCCCTCCGCTGGAAACGTCCTTCGGGCCACCTGGGAGCGGGGCTGGAGCTTCATCAAGCGGGCGGGGACCATCATCCTCCTCAGCTCCATCGTGTTGTGGTTCCTCCAGGGTTATGGCTTCGTGGACGGCGCCTTTAGCGCTGTGGAGGACAACAACGCATCCCTCCTGGCCTCCATCGGCAGCGCCGTGGCCTGGATTTTTGCCCCCATCGGCTGGGCGGGCGACATGGCCTGGAAGGCCACCGTTGCCACGGTCACCGGCCTCATCGCCAAGGAGGAGGTCGTCAACACCTTCGGCGTGCTGTATCAGTACGCCGGGGAGGCGGACCTGATGGACGACGCCAGCGGCATCTACGCCGCCATCGGGGCGGACTTCGGAGCGATGGCGGCTTACAGCTTCATGATCTTCAACCTTCTCTGCGCCCCCTGCTTCGCCGCCATGGGCGCCATCAAGCGGGAGATGAACAACGCGAAGTGGACGGCGGCGGCGATTGGCTACATGTGCGGTTTCGCCTATGCGGCGTCTCTGATTGTGTTCCAGCTCGGCGGCCTCGTCACCGGCGAGGCGGTCTTTGGAACCGGCACCGTCGCGGCGCTGGTCCTGCTGGCCGGAATCCTCTATCTGCTCTTCCGCAAGGGCTATCAGGGGGAGACCGAGCATCACTGTCTGACCTCCGTGGCGGCTGCCGCGAAGTAACCGGCTTGGAAAGGAGCGCGAATGATGTCCGCTGTATTGGGAAACCTGATTGCGATTGCCGCGCTGGCTGCGGTTGTGGCGCTGGCCGTCCGGTCCCTGTGGAGGTCCCGCAGGTCCGGCGGCTGTAACGGCGACTGCGCCTCCTGCGGCGGCTGTCATGGCCGCGCAGAATAATCTATCAAAACAATGGGGAGGCATGGCAGCGGCGCGCTGCGCATGCCTCCCTGCGTTTTAGCGAGGGGAGGGGCGCCGGCTGCGGTGCTGGACCGCAGGGTTCTTTCTTCCGGCCCTGCCATATCTCCTCAGCTTCGCGGCGGGAGCCATGATCTATGTAGTGGCCGGGGAAGGCTTCACCAGTACTGTCCGCCAAGGAGGGCCGAAATATTCGAGGCGGTCCGCTTGATCGCAAGGATCATGGAATCCAGCTCCTCTTTCATGCGGAACGTCGGGCCGGCAATGCTGACCGCGCCCAAGACTGCCTGGTCAAGGCCCAGGATGGGTGCGCCCACGCAGATCAGGCCCGGTTCGATCTCCCCGTCGTCGGTGGCATACCCATTGATTCTGGCGCAGACCAGCTCTTTGCGCAGCTGCTCCGGCGTGGAGATGGTCTTGTCTGTGAGCTTTGGAATATCCGAGAGATGGCGGCAGTAGTTGTCGATGAACGCTTCATCTTTATATGCCAGCATGACCTTTCCGCTGCTGGTGGCGTGCGCGGGCGCGCGGCTTCCAATCTTGGTGTTGCACACGACTGAGCGGAAGGTTTCCACCTTGTCGAGGTAGAAGATATCCCTGTCCAGCAGCACGCTTAGATTGATGGTTTCTTTCACGGAAGCCGACAACTTCTCCAGCTCTGCCCTGGCAATGCTGCGCAGATCGCAATGGCTCAGGATGGTGCTGGAAAGCAATAGGAGGCGCGGCCCGATCCGATAGCTTTTTCGAAGAGGGTCCTGAATCAAATAGCCCCGTTCCGTTAAAGTGGACAGCTGCCGGAAGACCGTTGTTGTAGGCATATCCAACTTTTCAACCAGGTTTTTCAGGGTCCATTCCGTTCCGTTGTCCATAAAGCACTCTAAAATTTCCAACGCCCGAAGGATGCTGGATACTTGCTCTTTCGCCATGTTTTATTAACTCCTTTTTTTGGCCTTAGCTATATTATCCAAAATAGCTTGACAAAACGCTGTTTTTAATATATCATACATACAAGAAAAATGGAAATAAATAATCGCATTTTGACAGTCCTTCTCTGTGACTTTTTTATTTTTCCGATTTAAGGAATTTAATTCCGTATAGCGGAAAAATAGAGCGGGCTTTATCCGCGCAGCACCGTTTTCCCGTCTGACGGGACTCAGGTGCATAAAAGACCCGTGAAAGGGGGATCACGATGCTGGCGGCCCTGTCCTGTTTTTGAAGATCGACGCTGAAAGCTGAAACCGCAAAATAGTAAGGAGAGAATACGATGGGATTCATATCTGAAAAGAGCCGGCGCGCTCCCAGTTCCCTCATCCGCAAAATGTTCGCCATGCAGGCCGGCATGGAGGACGTCGTCAGCTTCGCGCTGGGCGAGCCGGATTTCACAGCTCCCAGGCATGTCATAGAAGCTGCCGCAGCTTCCTTCCAGCGCGGGGAGACCCACTACACACCGAACGCCGGGCTGCCCGCCCTTAGAGAAGCGGTGGCGGAGTCCTATCAGGCCCGCGGCCTGGACTATCATCCGGATGAGGTTCTGATCGGCGCCGGCGCGGTCAGTGTGCTGTGTCTGGCCTGCGCTGCGATCCTGGACACTGGGGACGAGGTGCTCTTGGCGGACCCCGGCTGGGCGAATTACACGGGTCTTATTCTCCAGGCGGGCGGGGTCCCGGTCCCGGTGCGGGTCCGGGAAGAAAATGGCTTTATGTATGATATTGAGGACCTGAGAAACGCCATAACGCCCAGGACCAAGCTGCTGCTCTTGAATTTTCCGTCGAATCCGACAGGCGGCGTCGCCAGCCGCGAAAATCTACGGCAGATCGCGGAGCTGGTTCAGGAACGCGGCCTCTATGTGATAACCGACGAGATCTACCGTGAGCTGCTGTGGGACGGCGGCGAGTTCACCAGCATCGCCGGTTTCCCCGGCATGAAGGAGCGCACGGTCATTGTGGACGGATTCTCGAAAACCTATGCCATGACGGGCTTCCGCCTGGGCTATGGAGCCGCGCCCGCCGAGGTCATCGTCACGATGACCAAGCTGTTGGAGAACGTGCTCTCCTCGGTGAACGAAGGTGTGCAGTGGGGCGGCGTGGCCGCGTTGACCGGCGACCAGAGCTGCGTGGAGGAGATGAAACGGCAGTACCGCCTCCGCCGGGAGATTGTGGTGGATGGGTTGAACCGTATAGAAAATATTACCTGTCCGGCTCCCAAAGGCGCGTTTTATGCCTTTGCCAATATTTCCAGGACTGGCTTGAGTTCCCAGGAGTTTGCCGTCCGCCTGCTTCAGGAGGAGCACGTTACCGTGGTTCCCGGCACTGGCTTCGGCACCGGCGGAGAGGGCTTTATCCGCATCTCTTACGCCACGAGCGAGGAGAACATCCGCGAGGGGCTGAGAAGGCTGGAGCGGTTCACGCAGCGTTTGTCTATACATTAAACGTATGGGGTCTTCGTACAGAAAGGATTTGAGGATGAGCAAAAAATATGTAGTTATGGATGGTAATACCGCCGCGGCATACGCTTCCTACGCCTTTACTGAAGTGGCGGCGATCTTCCCCATTACTCCCTCCTCCACCATGGCTGAAAAAGTAGACGAGTGGGCTGCAAAAGGGAAAAAGAACATATTCGGCAAGCCTGTGGAAGTCATCGAGATGCAGTCCGAGGCTGGAGCGGCGGGTACCTGTCACGGTTCTCTCCAGGCCGGGGCGCTGACCACCACCTACACCGCCTCTCAGGGGCTGCTGCTGATGATCCCTCCGATGTATAAGATTGGAGGCGAATTCCTTCCCGGTGTATTCCATGTGTCCTGCCGCACGGTCAGCGCCCATGCCCTCTCGATTTTTGGAGATCATTCCGACATCATGACCTGCCGCATGACAGGCTTTGGCATGCTGATGTCCTCCTCTCCTCAGGAGGCCATGGACCTTGGAGCGGTGGCGCACCTCTCCGCCATCGGAGGCCGGTACGCGTTTATGCACTGTTTCGATGGCTTTCGGACCTCCCACGAGATGCAGCGCATCGAGGCCTTGGACTACGACGATCTGGAGAAGCTGGTCGATCGGAAGCAGCTCCACGCGTTCCGGAAGAACGGCCTGAACCCGGAGCATCCGTCCACGCGGGGCACAACGGTGAACCCGGACGTGTTCTTCCAGTGCAAAGAGGGCGCCAACGAGAAGATCGCGGCCATCCCCGGCGTCGTCCAGGGCTATATGGATGAAATTAACCGGCTCACAGGGCGGGATTACCAGCTTTTCAATTATTATGGAGCGCCAGACGCCGAAGAGGTCATTGTGGTTATGTGCTCCGCTGCCGAGACGGTGCGGGACACGGTGGACTATCTGAACGCCCACGGCAGGAAGACCGGCATGATCCAAGTCCATCTGTACCGGCCCTTTTCGGTCCGCCATTTTACCGCCGCCGTCCCGCAGACGTGCAAAAAGATCGCCGTGCTGGACCGGACGAAGGAATCCGGCTCCGTGGGCGAGCCGCTGTATCTGGACGTGCAGAGCGCCCTGCGCCAGGCCGGACGCGGCGATATCATCGTGGTTGGCGGCCGTTATGGACTGGCCTCCAAGGATACGACGCCGGGGCAGATCGCGGCGGTCTACGACCATCTGCGGCAGGACGATCCCTGGAGCGGTTTTACCATCGGCATCGAGGACGACGTGACGTTCACATCCCTGCCTTATCAGGAGCTTCGCTTGGAGTATCCCGGACAGACTGCCTGCAAAATCTGGGGTCTGGGCGGCGACGGCACCGTTGGCGCCAACAAAAACGCGATTACGACCATCGGCCTTACTGCCGGAAAATACGCACAGGCCTATTTTTCCTATGACTCCATGAAGTCCGGGGGCCTGACGCAGTCTCACCTGCGGTTCGGGGACGAGCCGATCCATGCAACGTATCTGGTGTCCGCCGCTGATTTCGTGGGCTGCCACGCCCCCACTTATGTGGAGAAATATGACACCACGGAGGAACTGAAGGACGGCGGCGTCTACCTCTTGAACTGCCCCTGGTCCCCTGAGACGCTGGACGCGCATCTCCCCGCCAAGATGAAGCGGGATCTCTGGAAGAAACATGCGGCGTTTTACATCATAGACGCCACAAAGATTGCCCGGGAGCTGGGACTGGGCGGCCGCATCAACACGATCCTTCAGGCCGCCTTCTTCCAGCTCACGAAGGTCATCCCCATTGATTTGGCCGTTGAGGAGATGAAACGGGGCAATTACAACAGCTATTTTAAGAAGGGCGGCAGGGAGATCGTTGCGCTGAACGACCGGGCTGTAGACGCCGGATTGACGGGCATGATCCGGGTGGAGATTCCCGATTCCTGGGCCAATGCCGAAGACGCCCCGGCCCCGGAACAGGCGGGCACTCCGTTTGTGAAGGAGATCGTCGTTCCTATGGACCGCCAGCAGGGCGATAAGCTGCCGGTTTCCCTGTTCAAAAAGCATGATTGCATTGACGGTACTTGGGAAAATGGCACCACCGCTTACAGCAAACGGGGCGTTGCCGTCTCCGTGCCCCGGTGGGACCCGGACGCCTGCATCCAGTGCAACCGCTGCGCGATGGTCTGCTCTCACGCCGCAATCCGGCCGGTCCTGCTGATGGAAGAGGAGCAAAAGCAGGCTCCGGATACATACGTCTCCGTTCCCGCCAAGGGTCCCGGCCTCGGAAAGTATACGTTCCGGATGCAGGTCTCTCCCTATGACTGTCTCGGCTGCGGCGTCTGCCTGACGGCCTGCCCGGCGGAGGGCGCTTTGGAGATGGTCCCCTTTGAGACGCAGAAGGAACAGCAGGCCAACTTTGACCGATTCGCCATGGACGAGACGCTGCTGAAAAAGGACGCCATCCATGATAAGAGCGTGAAAAACATCCAGTTTGCCAAACCCTATTTCCAGTTCTCCGCCGCCTGCGCCGGCTGTACGGAAACCGCTTATATCAAACTGGTCACCCAGATGTTTGGAGACCGCATGTATGTGGCCAATGCCTCCGGATGCTCCTCCGCCTATGGCGGCGCCATGCCTATGACGCCTTATGCCCGCGACAGCCGGGGTTTTGGTCCCTGTTGGGAGCAGTCCCTGTTCGAGGATAATGCGGAATTTGCCTATGGTTTCCTGCGGGCTCACGAGGCGGTCCACGGAGAACTTCTGCTGCGGCTCGGTACGCTGCGGGACCGGGGGACCGCTCGGAAAGAGGTCTCCCATTACCTGGAATTCTGGGCGGACCCCGCGAAGACCCGCCAGGCCGCTGACCGTCTGATCGCCGCGCTGGAAGAGGCGGAACCGTCGGAGGAAGCGGAGTTCATTCTCCAAAATCGGGAATTTCTGACGAAGAAATCCGTGTGGGCTTTCGGAGGCGACGGATGGGCCTATGATATCGGATTTGGCGGCATAGACCATGTGCTGGCCCAGAACCGGGACATCAATATGCTGGTGATGGACACGGAGGTGTACTCCAACACGGGAGGCCAGTCCTCCAAGGCCACGCCCGCCGCCGCCGTCGCAAAATTTGCCGCTGGCGGAAAGGAGGTCAAAAAGAAGGACCTTGGAGCCATCGCTATGAGCTACGGCTATATCTATGTGGCGCAGGTCGCCATGGGATACGACCAGGCGCAGACTTTGAAGGCCATCCGTGAGGCGGAGGCCTATCCCGGCCCTGCGATTGTCATTGCTTACTGTCCCTGTCTGGAGCATGGCATCAAAGCGGGGATGCAGGGTACGCAGGCGGAAATGAAGCGGGCCGTGGAATGCGGGTATTGGCATTTGTACCGGTACGACCCGCGCCGGACCGCAGAGGGAAAGAATCCGTTCCAGTTGGACTCTCCTGAGCCGGATAGCAGTCGGATGATGGATTATTTGGAGGGCGAGAGCCGCTACGCTTCCCTGAAGATCAATTTCCCGGAGCGCGCAGAGCGCCTGTATGAAAAAACCATACAGGATGCCAAGGACCGTTATGAGAAATACCGGAAAATGGCGGAGGGCTGACCGGCCCGGCGGCGGAAAGGACGGAGTTGTATGAGAATGGATCGAAATGAGATCAAGAAGATTATCCCGCACCGAGACCCCATGCTGCTGGTAACCACCGTGGAAGCGCTTGCGGAAGGGAAATCCATTGCCGCGACCTTCTTCGTGGACCCCTCCAGGGACATTTTTCGGGGACACTTCCCCAAGGAGCCCGTTCTTCCGGGAGTCTATTCTGTGGAGTGCATGGCCCAGGCGGCTGACATCCTGCTGTTGTCCACGCAGCGTTACCGGGAAAAGGTTCCTCTCTTTCTTGGCATCGACAAGGTGCGTTTTTTGAAAAAAATTCTCCCGGGGGACACGATCGAGATTCAGGCGAAACTGATATCTGAGTACGCGGAAAAGGCGATCGCCACCTGTTCGGCGCAGATCTATAACCATGGAGAGTTGGCCGCCGAGGGGAACGTGACCTTGGCCATGCGCTGAAGAGGACTCCGGCGGCCTGGCGGGATCAATATGTATAGTTCAGTGTATGCTGATCTAAAATAATGAAAAAAGGAGATTGGGTATGAAATCAAGAAATGTGTTGTGCGCGTTATTGGCTTTACTGATGGCCGTCTCGCTGGCTGGCTGCGGAGGGTCTCCCAGCGGCTCCGAACCGAGCGGCAGCGGCGATTCCGCTGCTGCGGGAAACGCGGATACGATCGTTGTGGCGTATGCCTCCGGCCCGTCCGTGCTGGACCCTGTCATGATTCCCGGCGACAATGCGACGATTTGGCTGACCGATCTGCTGTTTGGCACGCTGCTGCGTCCCAGCAGTGATGGAACCAGGCTTGATCCTTATCTGGCGGACTCCTGGGAGGCCAACGAGGACAATTCCCAGTATACCTTTCATTTGAAGCAGGGTGTGAAATTCTCGGACGGCTCCGACGTCACGGCGGAGGACTGGGTGTTCTCCCTCCTCCGGGCCCGCGACACCGTGGAGAGCAACTGGCACGCCTCCACGGACGCCGTGGCGGATGTTGTCGCGCTGGACGAAAACACCATCCAGGTCTCTCTGGTGGAACCTCGGGAGTCTTTCCTGTCGGAGATCAGCATGTTCAATAACGCCGTACAGAGCAAGGCTTATGTGGAGTCCATCGGCGATGAGGAGAACCAGCTTAAGCCCATGGGGACCGGCCCTTATATGATCAAGGAGTGGAAGATCGGCGAATACATTCTCTTTGAGAAGAACCCCTACTATTGGGACGCGGACAATGTGGCGACTCCCTATATCCGCTTTAACGTCGTCTCCGACAGCAGCGCCCGGATGCTGCAGCTGGAATCCGGAGAGGCTGACATCATCAACGAGGTCCCCTTCAACAGCATTGCGGAACTGGACGCAAAGGACGGCATCAGCGCCCTGGGCGTGGGCTCCACGGAGACCCAGCTGGTGAACTTCAACGTGAAGCACGAGATTCTGAAGGACCTCCGGGTCCGTCAGGCCCTGCGCTATGCGACGGACATGGATATGATTGTTGACCTGGTCCTGTCCGGCTTCGGCACGAAGGCTACTTCTTATATGACCTCCTCCGGCCTGTATTATAACGAGAAACTCCAGCCCGCCACCTATGATGTGGAAAAGGCGAAGCAGCTGCTGGCGGAGGCCGGGTATGCCGACGGGTTCAATATTTCCATCATGTGCCGGGCGGACAAGCCCGCCTATGAGGAGATTTCCACGATCCTGAAGGAGCAGTGGGCCGCCATCGGCGTCAATCTGGAGATCAACGTCCTGGAGAAATCCGCCTATATTGAAAAGCGGAACAACATCGACTTTGAGATCACCATGGTCACCTGGACGGACGACATCCCCCATCCCTCTCAGATCAGCACCCACTTCTTCGACTATGAGAAAGAGCGCGGCTTCTTCTGCGACTATGAGAATCAGGAGGGCTATGATATTCTGCAAAAGGCTCTGGTGGAGTTCGACCCCGACCGCTGCGCGGATTACTATGGTCAGCTGCAGCAGATTTGGTTTGACGACGTGCCGGCCATGATCCTTTACTACGGAGATATCCCGGTGGCCATGTCGGATTCGATCCAGGGCTTCGAACAGACTTCTCTTGGCAGATACCGGCTGGAGCATTGCTACAAGTCTGTTGGCTGACAGACGCCTGGGCCGCGGCGGGGGGAATACCCCTCCCGCCGCATATATAAAGGAGTCGCAAATTGGAAACCCTGAACTATATCCTGCGGCGCGTCGTACAGATGCTGGCGGCGCTGTTCGTTTCAACGATCATCGTCTTTTTTATGATTCGTTTGATCCCTGGGAATCCGGCGGAGAACATACTGGGTGATTTTGCCGATCCGGCGGCCGTCGCGGCCTTGACGGAAAAGATGGGATTGAACCGGCCCCTTCATGTGCAGTATGGCATCTTCCTCAAAGACCTGCTCCGGCTGGACCTGGGCACGTCTTTGAAGTACAAGACCAGCGTCGCGGAGCTGATGAAGAATCGCCTGGTCGTAACGGGGATGCTGACCTTGGTTTCCACCATTTTCACAGTCATCATCAGCATGCCTCTGGGATATATCGCCGGGAAAAAGAACGGCTCCCTTGCGGACATGGGCGTCCGGGGCTTCAGCATGATTGGCCTGGCGATGCCCAGCTTTTGGATCGGCATCCTGCTGCTGATCGTGTTTGGCGTCAAACTGAAGATATTCCCCGTTTCCGGCTGGGGCTCGGACTGGCCCACGCATGTAAGGAGCCTGGTCCTTCCCGGCGTCACACAGGCCATCGGCACATCCGCGATCCTGATCCGGAATCTTCGCAATAACGTGATCGAAGTCAAAAACAGCGACTATGTTTATTTTGCCCGCAGCAAGGGACTGAAAGAGGGCCGCATTGCCGCGCGGCATATCATCCGCAACGCGTCCATCCCCACGGTGACGCTCCTTTCGATTAAGATCGCCGGGATGCTGGGCGGAGCGGTGGTGATTGAGGAGGTGTTTTCGCTCCCCGGTCTTGGAAGTCTGCTGGTCAACGGCATCCTCGCCAGAGATTACGCCGTTGTACAGGCGGTGGTGCTGTTCTTCGCGGTGGTCGTCCTTGTGATCAATCTTCTCACGGATATTCTGTATTCTTTCCTGGACCCCCAGGTGAAGCTGCAGTAAGAGGTATGTGGAATATGAAAAACCGACAGCAGAAAAATGGAATCAGACGTACATTTCAGAGAAATCCCTCTCTTCTGGTGGGGAGCATCTTTGTGTTGCTGCTGCTTCTGATGGCGTTTTTCCCCACGCTTTTCACCAGCTTGAGTCCCACGGACATCACGGCGGACATCAAGCTCAGTCCGCCCAGCCGGGAACATATTTTTGGAACGGACGTATATGGCCGCGACGTGTTCGCGCGCTGCATTTATGGAACGCTGGTGGACCTGAAGATCGGCGTTATCGCGATGGTGGTTCCCCTGTTTACCGGAACGATTCTGGGCCTGCTGGCCGGCTACTACGGCGGAAAGCTGGATATGCTGGTCATGCGCGTCGTCGATATCTTTACCGCTTTTCCCTTCATGGTGCTGGTCATCGCCATCGTTGCCATCCTGGGGGCGAGTTTAACGAACCTGTACATTGCCATCTGGTGTGTGGGCTGGAAAGAATATACCCGCCTGGTGCGGAGCGAGGTCCTGGTTGTCAAGCGTATGGAATATGTAGACGCGGCCCGCACCCTTGGATTCCGAAATATCCGCATCATCCTGCGCCACATCCTGCCCAATGTGATCAGCGGCGCGATCGTCTACGCTGCCTCGGATATCGTGCTTTGTATGATGTCGGGCGCCTCTTTGAGCTACCTGGGACTGGGTGTGCACTCTCCCACCCCCGAGTGGGGCGCAATCATTGCCGGTGGGAAAAACTACATCTCCAGCGCGTGGTGGATCACGCTGTTTCCCGGCCTGTTTTTGATGTTCGCGGGCCTCGCGTTCAGCCTGGTGGGAGACGGACTGTCCGACGCGCTACGCAGCCGCGGACAATAAGGGGGGCAACGCATGAGTGATTTGCTGACCATTCGAGACCTGAGGACCTATTACCACACCGGCGGCAGGACCGTCAGATCCGTGGACGGCGTGAGCTTCTCGATCGCCGACGGGGAGACCTTCGGCCTGGTGGGGGAATCCGGCTGCGGCAAAAGCACGGTGTGCCGTTCCATCCTTCGTCTGACACCGGAGAAGATCACCGATCTCTCTGGCGAGATTTTGTTTCGCGGACAGAATATTCTGACCATGTCCTCCCAGGAGCTTCGGAAAATCCGGGGCAAGGAGATCGGCATGATCTTTCAGGAGCCCATGACCACGCTGAACCCCGTGCTGAAGCTGAAGACCCAAATCTATGAGCAGTTCCTGGATTCCAATATGAAAGAGGATGAGAAATACGCGCGCTCCGTGGAGATGTTTAAGCGGGTCGGCATCCCGTTCCCGGAGAAGCGGCTGGAAGAATATATCCATGAATTCAGCGGCGGCATGCGCCAGCGGGCGATGATCGCCACCATTCTGGCCGCGCAGCCCAAACTCCTGCTGGCGGATGAGCCCACCACAGCGCTGGACGTCACCATTCAGGCCCAGATTCTGTATCTCATCAATACCATGAAAAAGTCCCTGGGCATGAGTATGATTCTGGTGACCCATGACATGGGCGTCGCGAGCCCCATGTGCGACCGGATTGCGGTGATGTACGCGGGAAGGATTGTGGAGCTGGCGAAATCCAGCGTATTGTTCACCACTCCCGCTCATCCCTATACGGCCGGACTTCTCAGCTGTCTGCCGCAGAATAAAAAGAAGGACGACCGGCTGGAGGTCATTGAGGGCGCGCCCCCCAATTTGGCGGAAGAACTGACAGGCTGCACGTTCGCACCCAGGTGCAAGTATGCCCAGGAGGTCTGCTTCCGAGAGGAGCCCGGCTTGGAGGAACTGGAATCCGGGCATTTCTGCCGCTGCCATTTTCACTATGCGGCGGCGCAGGCGGAGCGTGAAGGAGGCGGCCAATGAACGAGGAACGTGTGAAAAACCAGCAGGAAAACGCGGTGCTGATGTCTCTGCGGCATGTGAACAAGCGGTTCAAAATGACCCATACCCTGCTTGACACTCTTATGAAGCGCCCGCAGCAGCGGGTCTATGCGATCAACGATCTGTCCTTGGATGTGAAGCAGGGGGAGATCTTGGGCATCGTCGGGGAATCCGGCTGCGGGAAGTCCACGCTGGCGCGGCTGATGATCCATCTTCATACCGCTGACAGCGGAGAAATCGTGCTGGATGGAAAACATCTGGACAGCTTGCACGGCGCAGACCTGCGCGCGGCGCGGCGCGACGTGCAGATGATCTTTCAGGACCCCTTTGCCTCGCTGAACCCCAGGATGACCGTGCGGGAGATTCTGCGGGAAGTCCTGGTCATCCACCGGATGCGTCCGCCCGGGGAGATCGACGCCCGGCTGCTGGAGCTTATGGACATGGTGGGGCTGCGTCATGAATTTCTGGACCGCCTGCCCAGTCAATTCTCTGGCGGCCAGCGCCAGCGCATCGGCATCGCCCGGGCCCTTGCCATGGAGCCGAAGCTGATTCTGGCGGATGAGCCGGTCTCCGCCCTGGACGTTTCGATCCAGGCCCAGGTCATCAATCTTTTGAAGGAGCTGCGGGACAGACTGGGTCTGACCATCGTGTTCATCTCCCACGACCTGGGCGTCGTCCGTTACATTGCGGACCGCATCGTGGTTATGTACCTGGGCCGTATCGTGGAGCAGGCGGAGGCCGGGACCCTGTTTGCCCAGCCGCTACACCCTTACGCGGAGGCGCTGATTCGGGCCACGCCGGAGATCAACCCGAACCGTCACGGCATCGAAAAGCCGCTTTTGGAGGGGGAACCTCCCAGCCCCGTCCACCTTCCGAAGGGATGTCCCTTCGCGGGCCGCTGCCGGTTCCGGTCGGATGCCTGTGAGGAAGAAGTGCCGGAGCTGGCCGCCGTGGGGGCGGATCATTTCGTGCGGTGCATCAAAGCGATCAAACGTGATAAATAGCAAATGGAGGGTAGTATGAAACAAAATAAGATTTGGGTCGTGACCGGCGCCTGCGGCGGATTTGGCACAGCGCTGGTAGAAACGCTGCTGGAGCGGGGCTTCTGCGTGGCCGGTATGACCCGGACGCCCGAAACGCTGCTGAGCCGCCACGCGGGAGCGGAAGACCTCCTGGCGGTCCGGACCGATGTGACCAGCGAAGCGTCTGTGCTGGCGGCAAGAGAGGAAATCCTGAAGCGTTTTGGCCGGGTGGACGTCGTGGTGAACGCCGCGGGCTACGGCCTGGACGGCGCCATCGAAGAGGTGTCCGACGCTGAGGCCCGGGCGCTTTTCGACGTGGACCTTTTCGGGATGCTGAACGTATGCAGGGCCTTTGTTCCGGACCTTCGGGAACAGGGCGGCGGTTATGTGATCAATTACGCCGGGGAGGAGGCCATCGCCGCCACCGCCTGTCACGCGGTCTCGCACGCGGCGCAGTTCGCCATCGACGCGCTGACGGACGCCTTGAACAAGGAAGCGGGGCAGTTTGGCATTTCGGCGGTCTGTCTGAAATGCGGCCCTATGCGGACGGATTACCTGTCCCATAAGCACGGCGCTGCCCTGTCCCTGGACGCCTATGACGCCATCCGGGAGGAAAGGGCCGCAAAGAACGCCGCTCTTCGCGGAAAGGAGCCGGTCAGTCCCAAGAAGACGGCGGAGCTGCTGATCCGCCTGACTGGGGAGGAGGAAGCGCCAAAGGATCTCTATCTGACGCGGGAGAGCGTCCGCATGGCCCGCGAGGCCTGGGATGGCCTGGAGGCCGAATTCGAAAAGTGGAAATGGGCCACGCTCTGCGTCGATTTCCCCAAGGAAGAATGTTACTACGGCAAGCGCGGCTAAGGGGGACGGGAAATGAACAAACAACAGGAAAAAGTCTGGATCGTGACCGGCGCCTCCGGAGGACTGGGCCTTGCCATCGTGAAGACCCTGCTGGCCCATGACATTCGGGTAGCGGCGTTTTCCCGAAACGCTCAGGCGGTGGAGCAGGCGGTGGGACATGGGGAGACCGGCCGTTTCATGGCCCTTTCCGTCAAGCTCCACGAGGAGTCCAGCGTTGCGGCGGCGGCGGAGCGGGTGCTGCAAAAGTTTGGGACCGTTGATGTGGTGGTGAACAATGCGGGCCGCGGGCAGCGGGGCGCTGTCGAGGAAGTGACAGACGCCGAGGTCCGCGCCGCCTTCGACGATAATTTCTTCTCACAGCTGAATATGATGCGTTGTTTCCTTCCGGTGATGCGGAAACAGAAGTGGGGCTATTTTATCAATCTGGGTTCTGTCGGGTCCTTCAAGTCCAAGGCATGCAGCGGAATCTACTGCGCAACCAAATACGCGGTCAACGCGCTGACCCAGGCCATCAATTTGGAATGCGCCGCGTATCACATCCACAGCACCTGCGTCAAGCCCTTTGACCTTCGTACCAACTACTTGGCTCCCACGCATATCCAGCAGCGGGCGAACCGCAAGGAATGCTATGACAGCATCCACCGCCTCAACCAATTGGACGATGACGAGACCCATGGCGCTCAGCCCGGCGACCCCATAAAGGTTGCGGAGCTCTTCATCAAGCTGGCGGAGGAGCCGGAGCCGCCCTGCTCTTTGTTCCTGGATTACCCTGTGGAGGAGGTGGTCCGGCATATCCTGGAGGAGCGCCGTGAGGAGCTGGACCGCTGGGAGCACCTGAGTCAGGCGGCGGACGGCTGCGCAGTCTCTTTATGACGGGAGGGAGAACCATGGGTGAACAGGTATGGATCGTGACAGGTTCCTCCGGGGGTTTGGGTCTCGCGATCGTTCAGACCTTGCTGAAGCACCGCATCCGTGTGGCCGCGTTTTCCCGGAGCGCGGCGGCGGTGGAACAGGCGGTGGGGCATGGGGAGACCGATGGTTTTCTGCCCCTGTCGGTAAAGCTCCATGAGGAGGACTCCGTACTCTCCGCGAAGCGGCGGGTTCTGGAGAAATTCGGCAGGGCCGATGTTGTGGTGAACAACGCGGGCCATGGCCAGCGGGGCGCTGTTGAGGAGGTAACGGACGCCGAGGCCCGGGCTATGCTGGACGACAACTTCTTCTCTCAGCTGAACATGGTCCGAAGTTTTCTCCCGGTCATGCGGGAGACCGGAGGGGGCTACTTTATCAACATGGGCTCCATCAGCTCCTTCACCGTGAAGGCGTGCAGCGGAATCTACGCCATCAGCAAATATGCCGTGAACGCCCTGACGGAGGGAATCAACGCGGAGGGGCGGCCCTTCCATATCCGCTCTACCTGTGTGAAGCCCTTCGATCTGCGGACGGGCTATCTCAGAGCGGATCACCTGAAGCAGCCCAGCCATGTGAAGGATTGCTATCACTCCATCCATCAGGCCCACGAGATCGACGATCAGGAGACCCATGGCGGACAGCCGGGAGACCCGTATAAGGTCGCGGAGCTTTTCATCAAGCTGGCGGAGGAGCCGGAACCGCCCTGCTCTTTGTTTCTGGATTATCCCGTGGAGGCGTTGGTGCATAACGTCATCGGACAGCGCCGCCGGGAGCTGGCGTCGTGGGAAGCTCTGGCTTCCTCCGCAGAATTTTGACGAGAGAAGGGGGAAGGACATGTTATACTGGACGAGCCCGGAAATTGGGCGGAAGATGGCGGATGTGGCGCTGAGCCTGGACCGTTATACAAAGGAGCGCTGGGAGTTTGACTCTGTCCTGGCGAATTACGGAGGCTTCCGGCCCACCCTCTCCACCCTGGAGGAGATCGGCTGCGCAGCGGAGTCGCTGGAAAAGGAGCTGGCTCCCTACGATGGCCTGAAGGGAATGTACCTGAAGGGGACCGCCCGGGCGCTTAAGTGTTTTACCCGTGTGATGTGCGGAGACCAGCTGAGCTATGAGGAGAAACTCCGGGATATTATGGAGCTTCCGCTCCAGCCCATCCCGGAGGCGAAATACGAGGCGCTGAGGAACACGGTGGACCGCCAGCTGACGGATCTGGGCTACCAGGGCGGCGTCATGGAGAAAATTGCCGCCTGGAAGGAGACGTGGAAGATTCCTGCCGGTGAGGTGATCTCCTTTGCGCGGAAGTACCTCGACGCCTGCAAACGGGCCACTTTGGACCGGGTTACACAGCTGCCGGAGGAGGACGGCATCCAGGAGCTCTACGGCGTGAGCGGTGAGTTCTGGAGCGGGCACTCCGCCTACCTTGGCGGCTTCAAGGGCCGTCTGCGGTTCAACCTGGACCGGCCCTGGAGCGCGCCCATCTTCATCAACACCCTGGCTCACGAGGGCTATCCCGGCCATCAGGTGTCCTACTGCCGGTGGGACTGGCTGTTCCAGCAGGAGAAATATCCGGTGGAAGCGTCCTGGTATATGCTGGCCAGCCCCGCCAACACGGTCTTTGAGGGTCTTCCGGAAAACGGGACCCATTTTCTGGGGTGGGATCAGCCCGGCTCCACTGCCAACGAGATTCCGGAGGAGATGAAGGCGCAGCTGTCTCTTGCCTGGGATGTTTCGGACCTCCAGCGCATCATCCAGACCCGGGCGTGCATGATGTATCAGGCAGAGGGCGCGTCTCAGGAGGACGTGATGGACTACTTCCGAAGGACCCGGGTCTTCTCTGAGGTGGAAGCCGTAAACACCTTCCGTTTCTTCTCTCATCCTGTGCAGCACATCCAGTATCCCAGCTATTATTATGGCAGGTGGATGGTCCGGGAGGCCTGGGACCTGTGCCCGGAGGAGCAGCGCCAGAATCTGTTTGCGCTGTTGTATGATACGCCGATGTCCAATCAGACGTTTGTGGAAGGCGTCTCCCAACTGATCGGAGCCCCCTTCCGTCCGTACGACAACATTTAAAAGCGGCAGGGGGAAGACGGCAATGAGTACAGTTGTAAAAAATGGACTGGTCTGGACAGGCCATGATTTTGAGAGGCGGAATCTGGCCTTTGAAGGCCGCTTTTTCAGCGAACCGGCGGGGACGGATACAGAGACCATCGACGCGGCCGGCGCGTTTATCGTTCCCGGCATTATCAACACCTCCGCGAACCTGTCCGCCCGGTCCGCCGGAAATTACGCCCATATTTTCACGGCCCTCACTCCAGAGGAGGCTGTGCTGACCACCATCAAATCGATGGGAGAACACCTCCAAAATGGCGTAACCACGATTCGGGACTGCGGCTGCCGGTATTGTGAATCCATCGCTGTCCGGGACGCGGTGGAACGGGGGGACCTGACCGGCCCGTCCATCGTGGCGGCCGGCAGGATGGTACTGGCGCCCGGCGGCCACTGGGCGGGCGAGCTGATCACAGGCCCCGTAGAGGCCCGGAAGGCCGCCGCCAGGCTTTGGTCCGAAGGCGCGGATTTTTTCAAGCTGGGCGTCAGCGGCGGGATCGGGGGGGACCGGGAGGACCCGGATTCCTTGGAGCTTGGCCTGGAAGAGGTAAAGGTCTTTTGTGATTTCGCGGCGGATCATAAGATGCAAACCGTCTGTCATACCCATGGGGCGCGCAGCATGCGTGTAGCGCTGGAGGCGGGCGCCGCAAATTTGATGCACTGCACGTTCATCGAAGACGATATTGTGGACCAGATTGTGGAAAGAGGCGTCTATGTTACGCCCACGCTGGCCGCCTATGAGAACATCGCCAAATATGGTCTGGAAGGCGGCTGGAACCCCAAAACGGTAGAGATGGTCCGGGAGAACGTGCTGCCCGCCAAGCGAAGGAGCATCCAAAAATTGGTAAAGGCTGGGGCGAAGATTGCCTTTGGGACCATGGCAGGCGGATTCCACATCACGCCCTTTGACATTGTGGACGAGATGATCTATATGGAGGAAATGGGGATGACGCCCGCCCAGATCATGGAAAGCGCCTCCCGCATCGCCGCCGAAGCCTGCGGGCTGGAGAGACGGGCCGGGGCGCTGGAGACCGGAAAATGGGCCGATTTCCTTCTTTTGGAGGAAAATCCTCTGAAAGATGTGACTGCCTACGGAAAAATCCGGAAGGTTTTCAAGTTTGGAAAAGAGGTCTTCAGCAAGTAAAATCCCTAATTATGCACAGGAGGAAGCACATGAAAACAGTACGAGTTTTGATCGGCGGAATGGGAAACGCGGCCAGGCCCATGGTGGATTTGATTACCTCGGAGCGGGCGCGCATGGCGCAGGAATATGACCTCGCATTTCAAATCGTGGGTGTGACAGACAGCAAAGGCGCGGCCATCGGAGAGGAGGGCATCCCCAGCGAGACCGTCTCTGAAGCCAAGAGCATATTGGGAACCGTATCCAAGATTCCGCACCTGGGGCGGCCCGGTATGTCTACCTTGGAAATGATCGAGCGGTGTAGCGCGGATATTTATGTGGACGGGCTTCCTCCCTATCTGCCTGACGGTGAACCGGGCGCTTCCAACATCCGCGCGGCTTTGGGGAAGGGGATGCACGTTGTGACGGCCAATAAGGCCCCCATGGCGCTGTATTGGAAAGAGCTTTTCCAACTGGCTGGAGAAAAGAGCCTCCAGCTCCGCTACGGCACGGCGGCCAGCTCCGGCCTGCCCACTCTGGAGATGGGGCGGGCCCTGGGACACTGCGGCGAGCTTCTGGAGTTTGGAGGAATCTTCAATGCCTCCTGCATGTATGTCATCGACTGCATGAAAAAGGGCCAGAGCTTCGACTCCGCCCTGGAGGGCGCCCGGGCCGGCGGCTTCTTGGAGCCGAATCCCGCGATGGACATCGACGGCTGGGACACCGCGATGAAAACGGTCATTCAGGCCAATACTTACTGGGACGCCTGCTGCACTCTGGCGGATGTGGAAATCCAGGGAATACGCGATCTGACCGGAGAGGAAGTCCGGTCGGCGGCGGCCAAAAACATGACCTGGTGCATGGTGGGGCGCGCCGTGCTGGAGGACGGGAACCTGAAGCTCTCGGCAAAGCCGGAATGCCTGACGGAGGACCACCCCCTGGCAAAGGCCCGCTGGTGTGACAAGGCGCTGTGGCTGCGCACCCGGACGCAGGGGGAACAGGTTCATTATTGCCTGGAAGCCTCCGCTTCCAGCACTCCTGGAAATATGTATCTTGATATGGTAACGATCGCGAGAGGTCTATGATCGCGAGAGGTCTATACAGCCAGCGCACTTGAAAACCGGCGGCAGGCGTTTCCTTCCAAGGGCCTGCCGCCGGTCCTTTTCCCGACAGCGGCTGCTCCAATCCGGAGCAGCCGCTGTCGGGCTGTGAAGGCTGGCGCGGATATTGGAACGTTTCGGACTTCCGGCGCTGGCGCGCTTTTTTCTGCGGCTGCCGGCTTTGTCTGTACAACACTGGAAACCTGGTCCGTTCCCGTCATAATCTGAGAAATGGAATCAGCGTGCCGTTTCATAGTAGGCGCGAAGGATGGGTTCCGGTTCCCGCCACTTGATCTCATACTGCCTGCGGTAGTCCTCCACGGTGAGAGAGGGACGGATGCCCCGCTCTCTGCCCCGATACTTCATGGTGTAGGGCTTGAACGCGTCGGAGTCCGGCTCCAAGCCGTACATGCCGTCCAGCAGCTCCCGGCCCTCCTTTAAGTTTCGCAGGATGGCCGAGCAGTCGGGCAGGCCGCAGCCGTTGGGCGGCACGAAAGCGCGGACATCCGCCCCGTGTTTGAACAGCGCATCCAGCACTGACTTGAGCATCTCCCGCAGACGGCGGTTCTCCTCCAGCTTGCCCTGACGGATAGCGGTGAACAGCTTTTTCATGGCAGCTCCGCCTTTAAGGTGAAATCCACCTTTGCTGAATGGTTATGAGCCAAGTATACCACCATCGCAAGGGGCATTCAACGTTCATTTCTCGGTCTCAACAGCAGTGGCAAGCGGAAGGATACAGCAGCCTGCGCCGTCAATTGAAGTTGAAAAACAGCGGCGGGAATGATATGATAGGAGGCGCATGATGAGACTGGGGAAGAGGGAACAGTGGAGTGCCGGAAAAGACAAATCAATCAAAATCAACATGCGGGGGCGCTTTATGATGGACGATATCAGAAAAGCAGGGGCAGAAGACGCTTCCAGATTAGCGGAAATTTTGATCTTTGCCAAAAGAACCCATTATCGAAGCATCTTTCACGACGACAAGGTTTCCTTTGGCAAGATGCAGGTCTATCCGTTGGCGCGGGATTATATCGTAAACCGTGAAAAGCTGAACCATATTTGGGTATACGATGATGAATTTGTAAAGGGAATGCTCCACATAGAGGGAAGGGAGCTTCGGGAGCTGTATGTGGACCCGTTCTTTCAGGGGGAGGGTATTGGAACCAGACTGATCGAATTTGCGATTCGGCAGTTTGAGGTTCAATACTTATTTGTGTTGGAAAAAAACAGCAGCGCCATTCATTTCTATCAAAGCCACGGCTTTTCGCGGACACAGGAGCGGCGCTTGGAAGAGGGCACGGCGGAGTATGTCGTGAAAATGGAGCGCCGCCGCGGAATTTCTGCGGATACGCGGAGGGGAGGAGAGGCGGATCATGGACAATCTCATGCAGTTTCCCCATAGAGAAGCGTCCCGGACCTGACTTTTGGAGCATTGCCGGTCCAATACCGGCGTCTGGCTTGTATTCGGCAAGCCCGGCCAAGCACCATAAAGGCGGGAGAAGCGGCTGGCCTGGATGGCGGACAGGCTCCACAAAAATTTAAAACCCATGTAGCGGTCCCGCCTGTCCGCCGGAGGTCCGTCGGTTTTGCAAAAATCCGGAGCAAACCGATTGACGGTTCTCCCCCTATATGTTAAACTGAAAACAATGTGTCAATGGCAGGACACCGGCTCCAAAATTTTAACCATGACATGATTGGGAAAGAAGGAAGCATATGTACAAAATTGTGAGAAAAGAGGCCCTGCGCCCCACCGTAACCCTGTATGAGATCGAGGCCCCGCTGATCGCCAAAAAGGCCCAGCCGGGTCAGTTCATCATTCTGCGGGTGGACGAGAAGGGCGAGCGCATCCCCATCACCATCAACGCCTATGACCCGGAGAAGGGCACCGTCACCATCATTGTCCAGACTGTGGGCGCCACCACGGAGAAGCTCAGTCACCTGAATGAGGGCGACTGCCTCCAGGACTTCGTGGGTCCCCTGGGCAAGGCCACCGAGACCGAGGGAAAGAAGAAAGTCGCCGTGGTGGGCGGCGGCGTGGGCTGCGCCATCGCGTACCCCGTGCTGAAGAAGTTCCACGACGACGGGGCCGAGGTCCACGCCATAGTCGGCTTCCGCACGGAGGACCTGGTCATCCTGGAGGAGGACTTCAAGAAGTCCAGCGATCTTCTTGTCGTCTGCACGGACGACGGAAGCTACGGCCGCAAGGGCCTGGTCACCGACGCGCTGAAAGAGCTCATCGACGCGGGCAACCAGTACGACGAGGTCTTCGCCATCGGTCCCATGGTCATGATGAAATTTGTCTCCAAGACCACGGAGCCCTACGGCATTCCCACCACCGTCTCCATGAGCCCTATCATGATCGACGGCACCGGCATGTGCGGCGGCTGCCGCCTCAGCGTCGGCGGCGAGATGAAGTTCGCCTGCGTGGACGGCCCGGACTTCGACGGCCACAAGGTGGACTGGGACCTTGCCGTGAAGCGGAACCAGATGTATATGGAATTCGAGAAGCACAAGCACGAGGAGACCTGCAACCTGTTCAAGAAGGAGGCCGAATAACATGGCCAATATGTCTTTAACGAAGAACCCCATGCCCTCCCAGGACCCCAACGTCCGGAATAAGAACTTCCAGGAGGTCGCCCTGGGCTATACCGAGGAGCAGGCCCTGGACGAGGCCCAGCGCTGCCTGAACTGCAAGAACCGGGCCTGCATGCAGGGCTGCCCTGTCATGGTCCACATCCCGGAGTTCATCGCCGAGGTGGCCAAGGGCGACTTTGAGGCGGCGTACCAGATCATCTCCAACACCAGCGCCCTCCCCGCCGTCTGCGGCCGGGTCTGCCCCCAGGAGACCCAGTGCGAGATGTACTGCGTCCGGGGCAAGAAGGGCGATCCCGTGGGCATCGGCCGTCTGGAGCGCTTCGTTGCCGACTGGCACAACGCCCACTGCACCGAGGCTCCTGAAAAGCCCGAGTCCAACGGACACCGGGTGGCGGTGGTGGGCTCCGGCCCCGCGGGATTGACCTGTGCCGGAGACCTGGCCCGGAAAGGATATGACGTCACCGTGTTTGAGGCGCTGCACCTGGCCGGCGGCGTGCTGGTGTACGGCATTCCCGAGTTCCGTCTGCCCAAGGCGATTGTGCAGAAGGAAGTGGACGGGCTGAAGGCCATGGGCGTGACCATCGCCACCGATACGGTGATTGGCCGGACCATCTCCATCGACGAGCTGATGGAGGAGCAGGGCTTCGAGGCCGTGTTCATCGGCTCCGGCGCGGGCCTGCCCATGTTCATGGACATCCCCGGCGTGAACTATCGGGGCGTTTACTCCGCCAACGAGTTCCTCACCCGCATCAACCTGATGAAGGCCTACCTGCCCGACTCCGACACCCCGATTCAGCACCCGAAGAAGGTGGCGGTGGTCGGCGGCGGCAACGTGGCCATGGACGCGGCCCGCTGCGCCAAGCGCCTTGGCGCGGAGGTGTACATCGTCTACCGCCGGGGCATGGAGGAGCTGCCTGCCCGTAAGGAGGAAGTGGAGCACGCCGAGGAGGAGGGCATCATCTTCAAGACCCTCTGCAACCCGGTGGAGATCTTCGCCGACGAGAACGACGACGTGAATAAGATTCGCTGCATCCGCATGGAGCTGGGCGAGCCCGACGCCTCCGGCCGGCGGCGGCCCATCGAGGTCCCCGGCAGCGAGTTCGACCTGGACGTGGACTGCGTCATCATGTCTCTTGGCACCAGCCCGAACCCCCTCATCAAGTCCACCACCAAGGGTCTGGAAATCAACCGCAAGGGCGGCATCGTGGTGAACGAGGACGGCCTGACCTCCCGGGAGAAGGTCTATGCCGGCGGCGACGCCGTCACCGGCGCGGCGACCGTCATTCTGGCCATGGGCGCGGGCAAGACCGCCGCCAAGGCCATTGACGAGGCCCTGAGCAAGTAACATGAACAAGACCGCCGCCGCTTTGGCGTTGGCGCTGTGCCTCCTGCTTGCCGCCTGCGGCGGGCAGGGGGCCTTGCCGCTTGACGCGCCGCCGGAGCCACCGGCAAAGACCTCTGAAACCGTCCCGCCTGCCGAACCTGGCCCTTTGCCGGAGGAAGCCTCCGGCGAAGAGAAGGCCCCTCCGGCGGAAGAGGAGGCCCCGGCTCCTGACGGAGAGGAAGTTCCCGCCGCTCCAACAAGGCCCGAGAACGAGGCGCTGGCCGAAGACATTGCTCCTGCGTTGGAGGGCCTGGAGAGGGCGGACTGGCAGATTGTCAGCATCGATCTGGAGTCCTTTGGCCTTACTACAAAGTACGACGACCAGCGGTTTATGTACATTATGGGCCACACGGACACGGTCCCTCTGGACCAGCTGATCGTCTTTGCCCTGTGGGGTGACGCGCTGACCGAAGGGGCCAACGAGGAGCTGCGCAGCCGCTTCCTGGAAGCGCCGGACACGGTGCTGGCCTATCTGGTGCTGATGGGGGACCAGCGGGTGGACTACTGGGACCAGCCCCTGGCGTCCGAGGTGATCTGCCGGACCATCGCCGCCGCCGACGCCGCCTGGCACGGCGGCTCCGAGGAGTTCGCCCGGACCCTGGCCGCCTGCCGGGAGCGGTATCCCGCAGGACGGATGGCGGAGCTTCTGGACGTGATGGAGCGGGAACACGCCGCCTCCATGGAGCGAAATCACGGCCAGAGCGAATGAACAGCGCCCCGGAGAGGGAAGCCCCTCCGGGGCGTTTTTGCGCTTGCCTGAACGGGCGGAACGTGCTATACTGCTTTCCGAACAAACGCGCAAAGGAGAACCCTCATGAAATTAGATATGGTCCCCGTGGGCCGGATCACCGGCGTTCACGGCATCCGGGGAGAGCTGCGGGTCCTGCCCCTGGAGGGGGAGGCGGACTTCCTCACCGGCTTTCAAACCTTTTATCTGGACGGGCAGGCCGTCTCTCCCTCCGCCTGCCGGGTTCACAAGGGCATGGCCCTTTTGAAGCTCGCCGGCGTGGACGACCGCACCGCCGCCGAGGCCCTTCGCGGCAGAGAGCTTCTGGTCCGCCGGGCGGACGCCCATCTCCCCGCCGGGGAGTACTTCGACGGCGAGCTCATCGGCCTGGACGTCTACAATGGCGAGACCGGGGAGTGCGTGGGAGAGCTTACCAAGGTGGAGCGCTATCCTGCCAGCAAGGTTTACACCGTCCGGGGGTTGAAGGAGTTCCTGGTCCCGGCGGTGAAGGACGCCTTCATCCTGAACGTGGACCTGGAGAACAACCGGATGGACATCCGGGTCTGGGAGGGGCTGACGGAGTGAACATCGACATTCTGACCCTCTTTCCCGACTCTGTGGACGCCATGCTGAACGTCAGCATTCTGGGCCGGGCCCAGGAGCGGGGCTATATCGCCATCCGCACCCACCAGATTCGGGAGTACACCACCAACAAGCAGATGCAGGTGGATGATTATCCCTACGGCGGGGGCCGGGGAGCCGTCATGCAGGCGGACCCCCTCTATCGCTGCTGGGCCCACGTGACGGAGGTTCACGGCCCGGGGCAGACCATCTTTCTCTCCCCCTGCGGCCGGACCTTCACCCAGGATGTGGCCAGGGAGCTGAAGGAGAAGTATGACCACCTGATTCTGGTCTGCGGCCACTATGAGGGCGTGGACCAGCGCTTCCTGGACGAATGTGTGGACGAGGAGATTTCCATGGGGGACTTTGTCCTCACCGGCGGGGAGATTCCCGCCATGGCGGTGGCGGACGCGGTGTGCCGCATGGTGCCGGGGGTTCTGCCGGACGAGGAGTGCTTTCAGGAGGAGTCCCACTGGAACGGTCTTCTGGAGTACCCCCAGTACTCCCGGCCCGCCGTGTGGCACGACCGGGCGGTGCCGGAGATTCTGCTCTCCGGGGACCACGGGAAGGTGGCGGCGTGGCGGCGGAAGGAGAGCTACAAGCGGACCATGCGCCGCCGTCCGGACCTGTTTGCGCGGTTTGACGAGAGCCAGCTGACCACCAAGGCGGAGAAAAAGATTCTCCAGGAGGCCAGAGACGAGCTGGCGGCAGAGAGCGGAGAGCGGTAAAAGACCGTCCGGCGGAATCCCGCCGGACGGTCTTTCTTTCCGTGTGCTCAAAAATTGGTCACGCCATAGATCGCGGTGGGGCCGTCCGCACCGCCGATGATACCGCTGTCCGCGCTGCCAGTGATCTCCTCAAAGCCGGAGAAATCGGGGAAGGTGATGGTCACGTCGTTGCCCACGGCCTGGACGTCCATAGTCATGTCCACGTCCATGGCGGCGCTGACCGTCAGGCTGTCCTGGCCGTCGGAAGCGTTCAGGTCCGCTTTCAGAGTCATATCCGCCGCGGCGCTCTTCAGCGTGCCGTCCTGGCCCACGGTGTAGGTGATGGTGCTGCCGCCCAGGGTAACGGTCATATCCATGTCCACACCGGCGTCCATCATGCCCAGAATCTGGCCGAACAGGCCGTTGAGCATCCCGGCGAAGGCGTCGTTCAGCACCAGGGTATAGACGGTGTTTCCGCCGGAGGTCTTGGTGGTGATGGACTCAATAAAGGGAAGCATGGCGGCGTAGGTCTTGCCGGAGGCCTGCTCCATCAGGGCTGTGAGGGTCTCCGCGTCCATGCCCATGGCGGTGGAAACCTGATAGGCCATCTCACCGGAGCGGACATACACCACGCCGTCCTTCAGCCAGTACTCCACGTTCTCGGTCTCGGAGGCATCTCCGTCCGTAACGGTGACGGTCATGTCCATGGCCATCTGAAGCTCCTTGTCCAGAATCATCTTGATATTGCCCTTGACGGCGGCGTCCGCCTTCTGGGTCATGTCCAGGGCGGTTCCGCTGCCGGCGCCTTTGACGGTGACGCTCATGCCTACCTTCGCGTCCACTGAGGTATCCAGCCCCTGGGCCGCCGCCTCGCCGGAGCGCTGGAGGGCCCGGTAAGCCTCGATTTTCTCCGTGATGGGCTTGGCGGCGTCCGCGTCCACGGCTCCGCTCTTGATGAGGCTGGCCAGCAGATAGGTGCTGCCGTCCTTGAGGTCCGTGCCCAGGGCCTGATAGGTCAGGGCCACCAGGTCGTCCCGGAGGAAGGTCCCGGTGAACAGGGAGGTATCCAGCAGGCCGCAGCTCTGCGCAAACGCCTGGGCGTTGGCGCTGGTGAAGTCTACGTTGTCCTGATAGCCCAGGGCCCGGAGGAGAAAAATCGTGTACGCCTTGCCGGTGCAGGGACTGGACGCGCCGAAGGTGGTTTCAGAGGTGCCGCTGGCAAGGCCCTTGTCCGCCAACCACGCGGCAAAGGGAGCCGCCGTCTCGTTCACGTCGGTGAAGGGGCACTTGAGGTCCCCGGCGGTGTAGGCGGCAATGGCCTCCTCCTCCGCGCCGTAGAGCCGGACCAGCATAATGGCGGCCTGGGCCCGGGTGGGGGCCTTGTCCAGGGCAAATCCATCGGCGGCGGAGCCCTTGAGCATGCCGATGGCGGCCAGCTCCTCCGCCGCGCCGTCAAAGCTGGAGGCGGAGGCGGTAACGCACAGCACGCCCGTCAGCGCCAAAGCCGTCAGCAGGATGGTTAGAAAGCGTTTCATGAAAAATCTCCTCTCTTCTCCGGCGGCAGCCCGCCGGGATGTTACAAAACCATTGTATACCTGGAAAAAACCGCCGTCAAGGGCGGTTTTCCTGGAAAAATCTTCAAAACACGCACAGCGCCGTGAAGCAGGAGCCGTGGGGGCCCAGACCCTCTAGGAAATACCCCGTCTCGTTCCGGCAGCCCTCCAGGCGCAGCTGGTCTCCCAAAACCGCCTCCCGACTGTAGTTGATGTGGAATTCCCGGGGGATTTGGACCTGCAAATCCTCCGGCAGGGCGTCCCAGACGATGTCGCCGTAGTTCCCGCTGAACAAGTGTCCGTTTCCGTCCAGGTCGGACCAGCGGACCACCCGGGGCCCCAGGTCCTCCCGATTCTCCTTGGGAGGGATGATTTTCCGTGTCTCCGGGCAGTCCAGAAGACGGTCCGAGGCCAGCAGGGGCTTGGCGGTGAAGGCCGTGGGCCGCAGAATCTTCCGGGTGATGGGGTCCACCAGAATCCAGTCCGTCCGGGCGGAGACCCGAACCCGGCCCTCCCGGTCCTTCATTTCATAGTTCCGCTTCATATGGGCGGCCTTGGCGCCGGCCTCCCAGGTGGTGATGTCCAGCACGTCCCCGGCGTGAGGGCAGTTGTGGATTTTAAGGGACACCCGGGAGAGGAGAAATACCTCCCGGGCCGCCCACAGAACCTCATGGGTCAGGCCCCGGGCGTCGTAATCGTACCCGGCAAAGGCCCCCAGACGGCTTAAAAGCGCCGCCACCCGGACCCGCTGGTCCCGGTCGCAGTCCCAGAAGACCAGTTCCTCCTGCCGGAAGTAGCCGTTTTCGTATAAACGCTGTTTGAAATCATCCATGGTTCTCTTGTATCCTCCGTTGTTCACTTCTTGGGCGCCCTGGGCCGCAGCCAGGGAAAAACAGCCCGGAATACGGAGGAGGCCAGCATGGCCCCCACCGCCAGCGCCGCCGCCATGCCGAAGGTGTGCAGCAGGGTTGTGAGGAACTGGTCCGTCTCCCCTGCCACGCAGTACCGCATGGCATAGTAAATGCCCCCGCCGGGAACCAGCGGCAGCAGCGCCACCAGCACATATCCCGTCACCGGGCAGCGCCGCACCTTGGACATCACCTCGGCGAAGACGCCGATGGCCGCGGCCGCCAGGAAGGCGGCGAAAATTGTGCTCCCCGCCAGAAGATACACCAGCCAGCCCAACGCCCCGCCCGCTCCGGCAATCAGCTTTCCCTGGCCGTGGATGTTGAACATCAGCGTAAAGCCCACGCAGGCCAGAAAGGCGCAGAGACAGGGCAGCGCGTATTCCAACAAGACCGTCTCCATACCACCCTCCTATAACATGCCGCCCAAAGCCTGACCCGCCGCCGCCCCCAGGGCGATGGCGGAGGCCGTCAAGATCGCATCCGCCGTGCGGTTCAGGCCGGAGAAGGTGTCCCCGGCCATGATCTCCCGCATGGCGTTGGTCAGGGCCATGCCGGGAACCAGAACCATCAGCGCGGAGATTGTCACCACGTCCACGCTCTGCCCCAATCCCAGATGCACCAGCACCATGGCCAGCAGGGCGGTCAGGGCGCTGCACACCGCCGTGCGGAAAAAACTGTTGGCCCCCAGAAAGCGCCCGCCGTAGAGGAGGCAGCACCCCACAGCCAGGCCGCAGAAAAAGGCGCAGGCCGTGTCCGCCGGGCCGCCGCCGAACAGCGGGGCGAAAAAGCCGGGGGCCACGCCGTAGCCCAGCAGCGTCAGCCGGGTGGAGTGCCGGGGAATCGCCAAGCACAGCGCGGCGATGGCGGCCTGCGCCTCGTCCAGGGGAGGGGGCTTTGTGCAGAGGCGGCGGCAGAGGCTGTTGCAGCGCTCCAGCAGCTCAATGTCCGTGCCGTGAAGCGGCACCCGCCGCATCCGGGTGATGGGATGCCCCTCCGGCGTGGAGACGCTGACGATGAGGCAGTTGGGAATGGCGAACACCTCCGGCTGCTCCAAACCGTAGGCGTAGAGCAGCCGCCGGACGGACTCCTCCACCCGGTAGATTTCCGCGCCGCTGTACATCAGCTGGTAACCCAGTTCCGCCGCCATATCCAGCAGCTTGTCGTAGTCCATGTCCTCAGTCCAGAACCTCCTTGAAATCCGCGCAGAGGTTGGGCCGGTGAATGTCCAGTATCATGGGGAGCTTCCCCTCCATGAAGCGCTGATTCAGGCCCTCCATGCCGTATTTCAGTTTGTACTCAATCTCCTCCTTATAGGCGGGGACGACCATGTAGAAGCTGATCTTCTTTCCCTCTTCCGTCTCCAGCGGCGGGACCAGGGAGGGCTGAGCCAGCACTGCGCCGCCAAATCCCACGCCCTCGCAGATGGGGTTATAGTCCGGCCCGTTGGGGATGCTGTGGCCCCAGCCCAGCCAGGTCTGGTACTCGTGGGGGAACCGGGCCAGAAATTTCAGCATCTGGAAGGGCCAGAAGCTCTCGTAGGGCATATCCTTGGTGGACAGGTTTTCCTCCCCCACGTTCCAGTCCCCGGGGAGAATCATGTACAGCTCCGCGTATTTCAAATCTTCCTGGTCCGCGATCTCCGCCGGCAGGTTCATGGGCAGATCGCTCATGCCGGTGGTATACAGCACATAGCCGTCCCCCTCCGGCTCGCGGAGAACATGGACGTCGATGTGGACCAGGTCGCTGAGAATCTCGTGGCAAACAAAGCCGCCCCAGCCGGGGAAAATCCCATCCATGTGCTTTTCGATGGCCTCCATGGACACGCACACGTCCGCCGGGGGACGGAACCCCTGCTTCTCCGGCGTCTGATACCGGTAAATGGCGGAGCCGCCGGGGGAGTACTCCTCCGTCTCCAAAGCCGGGGCCGTCTTCCGGGACTGGGCGGGAGACTCTGCGTTCTTTTCCTCTTTTTTCTGTTTCCATTTATCCAGAAAACCCATGTCTGAAAACCTCCTTGTGAAATGCACGGAAACTTTTCTCTATACTACTCCTTTTCCGCTTCGCTGGCAATTGTTTTTTCTCTCCGAATCCGCTACAATGGGAACACGAAATCTTTACAGATTGATAAAGAGGTGTTTTATGAAACTGGTATCTTGGAACGTCAACGGTCTTCGCGCCTGCCTGAAAAAGGGCTTTCTGGACTTCTGCGCCTTCGCCGACGCGGACGTGATCTGCCTCCAGGAGACGAAGATGCGTCCGGAGCAGGCGGAGTTCGACCTGCCGGGCTATCTCCGCTTCTGGAACAGCGCCGACAAGGCCGGCTACTCCGGCACCGCCGTCTTCACCCGGCGGGAACCCCTGCGCGTCACCTGCGACTTCGGCATCGACGAGCACCGCCACGAGGGCCGGGTCATCACGGCGGAGTTTGAGGAGTTCTATCTGGTCTGCTGCTACACCCCCAACTCCAAGGACCAGCTCCTCCGCCTGGACTACCGCATGAGCTGGGAGGACGATCTTCGGGAGTATCTCTGCGAGCTGGACGCCGTAAAGCCGGTGGTCTACTGCGGGGACCTGAACGTCGCCCACCAGGAGATCGACCTGAAGAATCCCGGCCCCAACCGCCGCAATCCCGGCTTTACCGACGAGGAGCGGGAGAAGATGACCAGGCTCCTCGCCTCCGGCTTTGTGGACAGCTTCCGGGCGCTGTACCCGGACAAGACCGGGGCCTATTCCTGGTGGAGCTACCGGGGAAGGGCCCGGGAAAACAACACGGGGTGGAGAATCGACTATTTCATCGTGTCGGAGCGCCTGCGAGACCGCATCAAAAACGCGGATATCTGGAGCGAGGTCCTGGGCAGCGACCACTGCCCGGTGGTGCTGGAGCTGGAGGAGAGCTGAAAAAGGGAAGGAGGGGCGCCGCCCCTCCTCGCTGTTTTATCCGTTTATGCCGCCGCCTCTTCCAGGACCAGCGTTACCTTCAGCGTCTCGTCCTGACGCCGGAGCGTCAGCGTCAGCTCGTCGCCCACATAGAGCGTCCGCCGGACCCGGAACAGGTCCTGGGTGTTTTGAATCTCCTCGCCCTGGGCGGCGGTGATATAGTCCCCCGCCAGGACTCCCGCCGCCTCCGCGGCGGTGCCGGGTTCCACAGAGTCCACCAGCAGACCCCGCTCATCCGTAATCACCAGAATGCCCAGACGGGGCTCCGGCTTCACCTCGCCCCATTTCAAAAGGTCGTTGACGATCCGCTCCAGCTGGGCTGTGGGAATGGCAAAGCCCAGACCCTCCACGCTGTCCCGGCTGGACATGAACTTTGCAACATTAATGCCCACCACCTGGCCCTGGCTGTTGATCAGAGGCCCGCCGGAGTTCCCGGAGTTCAGGGCCGCGTTGGTCTGGAGAAGGGTCATGGTCCGGCCCTCCACCTCCACGTCCCGGTCGATGGCGGAGATGATGCCGTTGGTCAGCGTACCCCGCAGCTGCCGGGGGGCGCCGATGGCGTACACCGGGTCCCCCACCACCAGCTGCTCCGAATCGCCGAAGGGCGCGGCGGGCAGCGTGCCCAGGGTATTCAGCGCCCCCGGAGGAACCTTTAAGACCGCGAGATCGCTGTTCTCGTCCCCCGCCACAAAGCAGACGTCCATGGTATAGCCGCTGTCCAGGGTGACGCGGCACAGATTGCCGCCCCGGACCACATGATAGTTGGTGATGATATAACCGTCCTCCGAGAAGACGACGCCGGTGCCGATGGAGCGGCTGTCCCCGGTCCAGCAGGATACCGTTACCACCGCCGGATTCAGCTGGCGGTAAACCTCCTGCGCCGTCAGTTCCTCTCCCTCCTCCCGGGAGAGGGCCAGAGACGCCCCCAGGCCCACGGGCCAGCCGGGGATGGTGATCTCCTCCGACGCGTAGGAGACGCCGCCGTCCGGGTCCTCCCGGCTTCCAAAGGACAGCCTCTCCGCCAGCCGGACCGCGACTGTCAGCCCCACCAGAAGGACCACACAGGCCAGAAATTTCCACAGGCCCGCCCGGCTTCTCCGCCGGGGCGGACGCGGGACGGGCCGCCGGCTCTCCGCCGTCCGGGGAACCGGGCGGCGATAGGCCTCCACCACCTCCCGGGGGTCCCGCTGGCGATAGACCTCCACCACTTCCCGGGGGTCCCGGCTCCCGGCCCATGTCCCGGGGGCCCTCCAGGTCTCCACAATTTCGCCGGGCAGCCGCCCGGTCTCCTCACGCTCTGCCATGCTTCCTCATTTCGTGTTCAGGGAGAAGGAAAACGCGGTGATTCCATTCTCGCTGGTCACATTGATTTTTTCCTTGTGCTGCTCTAAAATCGTCTTGACGATGTAGAGCCCCAAGCCCACGCCGTCCTTGTCCTCGCTGCGGGACTTGTCGCTTTTGTGGAACCGCTCGAACAGCAGCGGCAGCTCCCCGGCGGGGATGGTGTCCCCACAGTTTCGGACGGTTACCTGGGCCCTGCCCTCCCGGAGGGCGAGCCCCAGGTACAGCGCGGAGCCCTGGTAGGCGAATTTCGCCGCGTTTTCTAATAGGTTGTAAATCACCTGGGTGATGAGATCGTTGTCCCCCAGGACCAGAATCGGCCCCTCGGGGATGTCCGCCTCCACATCCAAGTCCCGGTCCGTAATCTTCTTCTCCATGGAGATCAGCACCCGGCGCATGCTCTCGCACAGATCAAAGTGCGCCCCGCTGCGCAGGGGGTCGATGGCCTGGAGCTGACTGACGTCCAGCATCCGCCGGACCAGGCGGCTGAGGCGGCGGCTCTCTCCGGCGATGATCTGGAGATACTGCTTCTCCTTTTCCGGGGGAATGGTGCCGTCCAGAAGGCCGTCGGTATACCCGGCGATGGTGGTCATGGGGGTCTTCAGCTCGTGGGAGATGTTGGCGATGAATTCCCGGCGCTGCCGCTCCGTCTGCTGGAGGCTCTCCGCCATGGCGTTGAAGGAGGCGGCCAGCTCCCCCACCTCGTCACTCCGGCCATAGTCGTTCATCCGGATGTCAAAGTCCCCCTCGGCATAGCGCCGGGTGGCCTCCACCATCTCCCGGATGGGCTTCACCTGCCGCATGGCGGTGACGGAGGAGGCCATGAAGGCGATCATCAGGACCACGAAGGACGTCATGAAAAAGAGGCCGATGAACCCCTGCCACATCGAGTCCAGAGAGGCCATGGTGGACACGGCCACCACCTCTCCCACCCGCTCCATCGTGACGGGATTGATGGCGGCCACGCCCACGGAGAAACGCTTTTGGGGATAGAGTCCCCCCAAATCGTCCCGCCAGGAGGCGCTGCCCTCCTCCATCACCCGGCGGGTCCGTTCCGCCGGGATGGTCACGCTCCGCCCGTCCAGGGCCTGATCCGTGGAGAGGAGCACATGCCCCTCCGTGTCGCAGATCATGAAATGCACGTCGGAGACGACGGCGGCGAAGCTGGCCAGGCGCTGGAAATCCAGGTCGTCCTGCAAATCCTCTATGTCCAGATACCGCCCGTTCTCCAAATAGCTGAGGGAGAGCTGGCTCATCACCTGGGCTTTGGAGGCGATCTCCCGCCCCTGCTGGCTTCGGGCGTAGTTATAGCTGAGGGAGAAAAAGGCCGCTCCCAGCAGGCACAGCGTCAAAAGCACCATGCCGGCGGTGACGAAGAGCTGCCGCCAATACAGGCTCTGGGTCCGCTCCCGAAAGCGCTTCATGTCTCCGCCTTCTCCACCAGCTCGAATTTATAGCCCACGCCCCAAACTGTTTTCAGCTCCCACTGGTCGGACACGTTGTCCACCTTGTCCCGCAGGCGCTTGATGTGTACGTCCACCGTCCGGCTGTCGCCGAAATAGTCAAAGCCCCACACCTCGTCCAGCAGCTGGTTCCGGGTGTAAACCCGGTTGGGGGTGGAGGCCAGGTGGTACAGCAGCTCCAGTTCCTTGGGCGGCGTGTCCACCTTCTTTCCGTCCACGATCAGTTCGTAGGCGTCCAGATTGATCACCAGCTTGTCAAAGGTCAGGCGCTTGCTGGTGTCGTTGGGAATCTCCGTCCGGCGGAGAACGGCGTTGATCCGGGCGATCAGCTCCTTCATTTCAAAGGGCTTGACGATGTAGTCGTCCGCCCCCATTTCCAGACCCTGGATGCGGTCGAACACCTCGCTCTTGGCGGTGAGCATGATGATGGGAACCTGCGAGGTCTCCCGGATTTTGGCGCAGACGGCCCACCCGTCCATGACGGGCAGCATGATGTCCAGCAGAATCAGATCCGGCACGCTCTTTTGGAATTCCTCGATGGCCTTCCCGCCGTCTCCGGCAATGCGGACGTCGAAGCCCTCCTTTACCAGATACATGTGAATCAGATCGGAGATATTGCGGTCGTCTTCAACCACCAGAATGTTTCGTCCCATGGCGGTTCCTCCCCTGTTTGCATAATTTCCATATTTCTCACTTTCTATTATACCCGCCGCCCTGCCGGTGTGTTGAATTTTCTGTTAACCTTCTTGACCCCTGCGGGGGTTCAGGGCGTTCCGGTCTCTCGATGGGCCGTCAGGATTCCCCCCGCCTCCAGGGCGGCGGCCAGGAAGGACCGCAGCCCGGAAGAACTGGCGGCGTTTCCCAGCCAGACGGCGGCGTCCCCCTGCCGGGCGGCCAGCCGCTGCACCAGGGCCTGGGCCCCGGAGGCGTTGTGCAGGGGCTGTCCGCTCCGGTCCAGCTCCGGCTGGAGGCAGCGGAAACCCAGCTCCCCGGCTTCCTGAAGGGCCTGGGAACCGCCCCCGGGAAGATAGGCCAGCCGGGTTTTGCCGCAGGCGGCCCGGAAGAGGGCGGCGTTGCCCGCCTCCAGCTGCTCCGCCACCGTTTGCTCCGGGTCGCCGGCGTCCGCCAGGATGCCGATGCTGTGCCCGCCGGCGCTCATGCGGCGAAGAAGCTCTCCCTGACGCTCCATCTCCTCCGGCGTGAAGAAGAAGGCGGCCTTGACGCCATAGCTCTCCAGGGCGTCCAGCATGGCGGCGGAGGCGCTCCCCGCCGCAAAGCACAGGGCGATTTGCTTCCAGGCCAGCTCCGCCGCCGGGTCCTGGACCGGAGGGGAGGGCTGGGGCGGCTGAACCACGGGGGGAGTCGTGCTCTCCGGCCGGACCGCCTCCTCCTTGGCCCGGATATAGTCGGCGTAGACGGTGTTCAGCTGGTATTGGGCCGCATCGGCGTAGAGCTTGTCCGACACGTCGTATCCTGGCTGGCGGAGCCAGACCATGCTGCCCCGCTCCACCTCAATTACCGAGTAGACCAGGTCAAAGTACCGGGATACGGTGTAGGCGGGGACGAAGACCGTCCCGTTCCGCCGCACCGCTCCGGGATAATAGGCGTTGCCGTTGTTGTCCAGGGCGCAATTGGCGGAGAGGTTGAAGGTCAAAGACCGCCCGCCGCTGCCGCTGTATAAAACCACCCAGTCCTGACTGCTGTCCAGCACCTGGGAGACGTTCAGCGTCTCCCGGCCCGCGCCGGTGAAAATGGAGCTGGGCACGTATACATAGCCGCCGCTCCAAAAGGGCATGGTATTGTCCGAGAGGGGCAGAACATAGCTGCCCACGGCGGTGAAATACACCCGTTCCGCCGCCCGGACGGGAGGGACCGCCAGCTGGACCGCCAGCAGCAGGCAGAAAAGCAGCGCCGCCGCCCGCCGTTTCATAGGCCGTCCCTCCTTTGTAGAATTCGGTAGAAAATAAACTGATTTTATCACACTCTGCCGGGGTTTGTAAAGGGCGGATTCGGTGCCGCGGCTTCAGCCCGGATAGGGCTCCACCGTCACGCCGGTGTAATAATGGGTCAGAATTTCCCGCCAGTCTGCGCCCTCCAGTGCCATTTGATTGGCTCCGTACTGGCTCAGGCCCACGCCGTGGCCGTAGCCGGTGACAAAGAAGGCCATCTTTCCCTCCTGCGCCTCCCAGGTAAAGCAGGCGGAGCGAAGTCCCAGGGCCGAGCGGACCTGGACGCCCTTGACCGTCACGCCGCCTACGCAGACCGTGGCCACGCTGCCCGCCCCGTCGGTGACGGCGGCGCTGAGCCAGCCTGCCATGCCGCCGGAGAGGTCCGCCGCCGGGAAGGCGGCCAGCAGCTTCTCTTTCAGCTCCGCCTCCGTGAATTCCATGCGGCTGTAATAATTGGGAATCCGGTCCCCCGCTTCCGGGGAGGAGACCGCCTGGAGATAGGGCAGGTCGTTGAGCCAGACCTCTCCCGCCGCCCGAGTCAGTCCCGCCGAGGAGGAGTGAAACACCGCCAGAATGGGTACGCCGCCGTAGAGCACCGTCTCGCCGTCGGTCTCCTTCACCGCCGCCTCCACCTTGTCCTCGTACGCGTCGGCCATCTCTCCCCAGTTGGCCCTGGCCCGCTCCTCGCTGATGTAGGCCTGACAGCAGGTATGGTCGGTGCAGATGTCCGCGTCCTCCCCGTGGTTCCCCCCGGACTGGAGCTTGTACAGCGTATAGGTCCTGGCCGCCGCCGCCTGGGCCTTCAGGGCCTCTAGTTCAAAGGAGGCGGGCATCTCCGCCCGAACCACCCCCACCAGATAGGTCCCCAGGTCCATCTCCAGAATCTCCCCCCTGTCCAGCACCCGGAGGGGCCGGGCGGCGTCCAGCTTTCCGCTGGCAAAGGGGGGCGGCGGCTCCGGTTCCGTCTCATCCACCGGCTCCTCCCGTCCGAAAAGGGTGGAGCGGAAGGGGACCACCACCACAAGCGGCAGCAAAAACAGCGCCGCCAGCAGCAATGCCGACACGGCGATGATCGGATTCATCGGGCTTCTTCTTCGTCTCATGGGGTTTCCTCCTTTGTGGCAGGCGGGGAACTCATCTTCCACCCTATGCGGCGGCGGCGCCAAACATGCCCGGCCCGCGCCGGAGAATGTTTCCGTTTATCCGGCAGGACCTCAACTGTGGGTAGTATCCGTCATAGTATATGCCGGAACGTAGCGGCTTATCGACAAAATTCCTGTGGTTTTTCCCCATGGCGCGCCGCAGGGAAATAGGGCTTGAAACCCCTTCGCGATTTCGCTATACTAGAATCTATCAAAGGGTTCAACAGAAAGGATGGATTTTATGAAGCCTTACGCTCAGCTCACCCCTGCGGAGCGCGCCGGGGAATACGCCCGCCTTCAGGCCGAATTTGACGCCCTGAAGGCCAAGGGCCTCAGCCTGAACATGGCCCGGGGCAAGCCCGGGAGACAGCAGCTGGACCTGGTCAGCGACATCTTCGGCGTGATGCAGAAGCCGGAGGACTTTGTCTCCGGCGGCCTCGACGTCCGGAATTACGGCGAGCTGGCCGGTCTCCCCGCCGCCAGGGCGCTCTTCGCGGACATTCTGGGCTGCCGGCCGGAGCAGGTCTTTGCAGGCGGCAACTCCAGCCTCCAGCTGATGTACGATACCATCGCCAAGGCCTATACCCATGGCCTGCTCCACAGTCCCCGGCCCTGGTGCAGGGAGGAAACGGTCAAGTGGCTCTGTCCCGCTCCCGGCTATGACCGGCATTTCAAGGTTACGGAGACCTTTGGCTTCCAGCTTCTTACCATCCCCATGACGGACAGCGGCCCCGATATGGACGCCGTGGAGGAGGCCGTTAAGGACCCCGCCGTCAAGGGTATCTGGTGCGTACCCAAATACTCCAACCCGGAGGGCGTCATCTACTCGGAAGAGACCATCCGCCGCCTGGCGGCCCTGACCCCCGCCGCGCCGGACTTCCTCATCATGTGGGACAACGCCTACTGCGTCCACGAGTTCGAGGGGGACTACGTGCCCTTCCCGGACATCCTGTCCATCTGCGCCGGGGCGGGACATCCCGACATGGTCTTTGAGTTTGCCTCCACCTCCAAAATCACCCTCCCCGGCGCGGGCGTGGCCTGCTTCGCCTGTTCCGAGGCCAACATGGCCCACATGGAAAAGCTCCTCACCCCCCAGGTCATCAGCTATGACAAGGTGAACCAGCAGCGCCACGTCCTCTATCTCCGGGGCAAGGCCCACACCCTGGAGCTGATGAAAAAGCACGCCGCCGTCATGGGTCCCAAGTTCCGCTGCGTGGTGGACGTCCTGGACCGGGAGATCGCGCCTCTGGACATCGCCTCCTGGCGGCGGCCCAAGGGCGGGTATTTCGTCTCCTTCAACGCCATGCCCGGCACGGCGAAGCGGACCTTGGCTCTGTGTAAGGAGGCGGGGGTCACCATGACCAGCGCCGGGGCCACTTTCCCCTATGGAAAGGACCCCCAGGACAGCAACATCCGCATCGCCCCCTCTCTGCCTCCGGTGGAGGAGCTGGAGCAGGCCATGACCGTGTTCTGCGTCTGCCTGCGGATGGCCGCTTTGGAGAAACTGGGCGTATGAGATACTACGGCAGCGTATACCGCCCGCCCTCCGAGGCGCGGAGCCTTATTGTGCAGGTGACTTACGGATGCAGCCACAACACCTGCGCCTTTTGCAGCATGTATAAGGAGAAGCGCTTCGCCGTCCGGCCCATGGAAGAGGTGCTGGAGGACTTCCGGATAGCCCGGGAGGTTTACCACCATGTGGAAAAAGTCTTCCTGGCCGACGGGGACGCCCTGGTGAGGAAAGCGGCGGAGCTTTATACCATCCTGGATACGGTGCGGGAGCTCTTCCCGGAGTGCAGCCAGGTGACCAGCTACGCCTCCCCGGCGTCCATCCGGATTCGGAAGGAGGAGGAGCTGCGGACTCTCCGGGCCAAGGGCCTGACCATGGTTTACATGGGCCTGGAGTCCGGCAGCGACGAGGTGCTGACCCTCATGCGCAAGGGCCACCCGGCGGCGGAAATCATCGAAATGGGGCAGAAGGTCCGCAAATGCGGCATCGCCCTCTCCGTCACGGCCATCACCGGCCTGGGTGGACCGGAGCTGCTGGAGCGCCACGCCCTGGACACCGCCAGGGCCTTCAACGCCATGAATCCTGAGTACATCGGGATGCTGACGCTGATGGTGGAACCGGAGACGCCTCTTTACGACTGGGTCCATGGGGGGAAGTTCCAGCTTTTGACCCAGCCCCAGGTGCTGGAGGAGACCCGGCTGCTGGTGGAGAACCTGGACAGCCCCGGCAGTGTGTTCCGCATGAATCACGCCAGCAACTATCTGGTTCTGCGGGGGACGCTGAACCAGGACCGGGCCGCCATGCTGGCGGAGATCCAGCGGGCCGAACGGGACCTGACCCGTCTTCGTCCCGAGGCCTGGAGAGGTTTGTAGGAAGAAAGGACTCCCCGCCGGGGGCGCTCCGCGAGGAGGGGTTCCCCCGAGGGGGTTCACAAGTGCCATTTTGGTTCCTGCGGGCGGCGCGGCTATGGCTGTGCCGCCTTTTTCCGCTGCCCTATGGGATGCCGCCGTAAAGAAGGTTCTGTAATCGCCGTGGACGGCAAGACCATTCACGGCAGTAAAAGGAATACCCAGAAAGCGTATCATGTAGTCAGTGCGTTTGCGGCGGAAAACCGGCTGGTAC
>Ga0073908_1001136_pt1 | contig 39504 bp, 46 predicted proteins | sample MucameincwithD2O_FD_65484 | JGI IMG/M metagenome (GOLD analysis project Ga0073908, IMG submission 65484) | Mouse cecum microbial communities from Vienna, Austria - Mucus amended microcosms incubated with D2O | ecosystem: Host-associated > Mammals > Digestive system > Large intestine > Cecum... | reverse complement strand
ACAGTTTGCGTTCATGCTGGAAGGCGGTGTCACAACAGAATTGGATAATGGGCTGAAACTGGACTTTTTTGCGCGCTATGCCAACCTGGGCAAGGTAAAGACATCGGGCAGTATCATCGTATCCCAGACAGAATGGCTGGGGGATGGTGCCGGCGGCGAGGTTGTGGCCCCATATGACAGTGTTTTCCATTATACGAACTGGTATGAAAGCGGACGTATCAGCATGGTTGATGTTGGCGCACGCGTTCGACTGCAGTTCTAAAAAGCTATTTCAGGCGTGCCGAACATTGATGTTTCGGCGCGCTTAGTAAATACAACCGGGCGAGAGAGAATGAGACCTAAATCCATAATTTCATATTATTCATTATTGGCCGGATTGCTGGCTGTTTCGCCGGCGGCGGCCGGTGTTCGCGTTGGCAATTTATCGCGCAGTTATGCGGATTCTTATAATCAGGTAAACGGCCTCAGGATGGGGACGGTCGGTGGTGCGCATGCTGTGGACGGCCGGAATCAAAACAATTCAGCTCCAGTGACGGGGCCTGTTGTTAATGGGGCGGGTGTTACGTCTGCGATTGATAATACGGGGGCAACCGTGTCATTGCCAATTCGTGTGGCAAATGCCGATTTGGCAAAGCGTATTGGTCTGGGTGAAACTGTTGGTCGTGTAAACATGGGAACCTTGGAATCGTGCAGTCGGATTTACCCTGATGGCGATTTTGCATGGGATACCCCGACCGGCGGTGTTGGTGCGGGCGGTGCCCAGACATGCGTCGCCGTGGTTGAAATGCGGGCTGTTAATGCCGATGGTCGCGGCACGGACGAAGTTCTGGCGCGTGTTAATCTGGCCGCGGGCGACAGTATAAAGTGTAATATATCCGAATTTCCGGAATACAGTTATCTCGATGCCGCGACCAAGATAGAGTTCCCCGCCGACCGAGAGCCCACGATGGACGACGTAATTGCCCAGATGAATAAAGAACAGAAACAAAATGCGGGCTTAAAAATTGCGGCCGGTGCGATAATAGGTGGCATTGGCGGAAATATGGCCGGCAAGCCAGAGCGTGGTTCCGACAGTCTGCTGGGGACCGGCAAGGGCAAGATGCAGGGTGCGGCCATTGGGGCGTTGTCTGGGGCGGCGATAATGGCGGGTAATTCATATGCCGGCAAGGTTGGCGGTGATGTCATATTGTCTACGGGGGTAAATGCGGCCGCCGGCGGCGTTATGGGTAACATCATGGCATCGGGCAACAGTGTTTTGCGTGTCGAAGAATGTGATGTAAACGGCGTAAAGCAGAGTTGTTTGTGGGGTTCTGTTATCAAAACCAAGGATTGGAGCCTTAACGATGCAGATGGCAACCCAGACAAGACCGCGTATTACAACATCTCTTCGCGTGAGGTTTATGAGTGCGATGTTAATGGCAAACAGTGTAAACCAAAGAGTCTTGCAAACATTGTTCTGGCTGGAAATATAAAGGTTTCATCCACCGGGCTGTCTGCAAAAGATACCGCCAAGATAAAAAGTAATTCCGAAAACTTGTTTGGTATAGCAAGATCTGCAGACGATCCGACGGCCGGCATGGTTGCCACGCCCTATAACGAGGCCATGCACAGTAATACTGGCATGCTGGTAAAGATAGAGTCTGCATCCGAAGAAGAGGGCATGCCCATTCGTGCCATAATTCCGGGTGTAAATAACAAGACATTTGGACTTAAAGCCGAAGACTGGGCCGGTATGAACAAGGCTGGCCTCCAGGTGTGGGGGCGTGACTATAACGGTGATGCATACGCCTTGGACAAGAATGAATACACTATTGATAATTTTCGCCCGTTGACAATTGATGCAGAAGATGGCGGCATAATTGATATCAGCAACAAGGCGCGCATGAAGAGCACATTGACCGGTGCCGGTATCGGCGGTGCCATGGGTGGATTTGTCGGATACCAGGGTGCCCAGAGTGATATTGACCAGCGCTGGGTCAGCGAGGTTCGCAACTATAATGACTCGCTTGGGCGGGTGTATTGCATAACCGGGCGTCGTTATATGGGGCGCTATAATGACATGGTAATTATTCCGTCAATGTCAGAACAGTAAAATGCATTGCCCCCGCAACGGCGGGGGATTTTTTTATAGCATTTAACGCACAAATAGGATATGGTGCCACTTGTAATAGGGAACCTATTATGCGAGATTAGTACTCTCGCCCAACAACCGCCTGCGCAGGCGTAAAATGCCAATCCCATCCCGGGGGTTGGATGCGGTGAATATATGGAATAAGCCGTAAGCATGTTGTTGTGCGAAGTACTAACTTCAGCCCCCGCCCTGTATTACATGGCGGCTTTTATATTTTCGTAAAATATTATGGCAATGCCATAATCTCGAATATATAATTTGGTGTGGCGCGTAATGGAAAAAACTGTTACCAGCGCGAGGCGTAGAAAACCTCAAGTACACGATCGCCTGTTGTGTTACGGGCGTTAAACTTCCAACCCGTGGTTGGAGGGGGGTCTTATATATTGAAAGGACCCGGGCAATTCATCGTGTATTGTTTTTCTACCCTCCAACCACCAATGTTTTCAGGTGGTTTTTTGTTAAAGCCTAACAGGGGGAGAGACCGATGAAAAAGAAAGCCGCTGAAAATGCGTTTGCGCCCGATTCCAACGAATTGAAAAGAGAAAGTGGGGTAAATATACCGGAATCAGAATTTCCGGCGCCATTGATTTATAAACTATCAGAATTTTATCGACGCTGGCCGGATTATCCGACGGGCATTGTTGAAATAGCCATCCTCGCGCGTATTTTGCATACTGAAATGGACAAGTTTTTACATCGGCCGCATAAACAGGTAACGCAAATATATTTCGACTGTGATGCCGCCGACAAACATTTGGTATAAAAAATCCCCCGCTGTTGCGGGGGGATTTTTTTACTTCGCATCCGGTGCGATTGCCGCCACCGGGCAAATTGCTGCACATGTGCCGCATGATATGCATTTTGCTGGGTCGATAACACATTTGCCATCAGGGCCGACAGATATTGCCATAACCGGGCATGCCCCCATGCACGTATGGCATGCGATACATTTTGCCGGATCAATTTTATATGCCATTTTGTATACTCCTTAATTACGATTCATCAGGCTTAACAAATATTGGAACATTGCCACAAACGATATATACATATGCAGTGCCCCCAGCACAGCCAGCTGGTTGCGCTGTTTTTCGTCTTGTGTAACCGCATATGCGCGTTTCAGCGTCTGCATGTCCAGCGCCGTAAACAGCGCAAACACCAATACACCGATTAAGCATACGATTGTTGCAAATGTACTGCCCAGGGGCCATATAAACGATGCAACACCGACCAGAATCAGGCCGATCATGCCCATTTGTAAGAATATGCCCATAAAGGATAAATCTTTTACCGTTTTATATCCGAACAATGCCATTGCACCGAACATCAGCGCCGCAATAATGAATGCATACAGTATCGACAGCGGATTAATCGCCAGTGCACCCCAAATCAGCGGTGTCATGCCAAATCCCATTAATACGGCATACAGCGCCAACAGCCCCGCCGCCGTTCCAGGTTTCAGCGAGAATGCACGCACCTGGGCCCATATTGACAGTGCCAATGCGCCGAATATAACGATGTAGAACAGTGCCGACATTCCGCCTTCATTTACCAACAGGCGAATTCCACCACCATATATCGTAAACCAGGACACCAATGCCGACAGCCCCACCGCCCCAAACATCAGTGCAAAGATTCTTTTAAAATACAGCTCTATCCCGCCGCCATTTTGTGCGGAAAGAAGTTTTTTGGTATTTTTTTCCACCATTTATTTTCTCCTTGTTATTTGGATTATATATAATATAATTTGCGCAGAAATTCAAGAATAAAAGGAAAATATAATGAACATTGCACCTGTCAGAACAATAAAAGTGACAGACACATTGGGCCATCCAGCTCCAGATGAGATAATGTCAATGGAAAGTCATAAACGGCGCAAGAATGTATTGACTGCATTGGATGCAATACTGGTTCAGCGTAATCGGGAATTACAGGAAGAACTGGTAAAACCAAATCCGGATAAGGAATATATTGCAAGACGTATTGCTATAATAAATAATATTAAAAATACCCTTCGGGCGGCTCAACGATAAAATATTTTTTATGGCAATCACTATAAATCCAATTTCTCCGGTTGCATTTTCCATATTTGGACTGGATATCAGATGGTATGCGCTGGCGTATATCGCTGGGTTTATAATTGGCTATTTTCTTTTCAAATATCTGGCATCCCGCCGCAATAGCGGTGTTTGTATATCCAAAAAGCAAATGGATGACCTGCTTACCTATGTTATATTGGGTGTTATTCTGGGCGGCCGTCTGGGGTATGTGCTGTTTTATAATCTGCCGTTTTTCCTGGCACATCCGTTGGAAATATTTGCCGTATGGCACGGCGGGATGAGTTTTCATGGCGGCCTGATTGGTGTAATTGCCGCCACATTTCTGGCCGGGCGGAAAATGAAAATTAATCCGTGGCGCATGTTGGATTTAATGGCGGTTGTCGGGCCTATTGGATTGTTCTTTGGCCGTATTGCGAATTTTATAAATATGGAGGTTATGGGCCGTCCCACGTCGAACCCCTGGGGGGTTGTGTTTGCTGGTACTGGCGATGTAATCCCGCGTCACCCAAGCCCCTTGTACGAGGCCGCAACCGAGGGTGCGCTGCTGTTTATTATAATGCTGTGCCTGTATTGTTTTACCGGTCTGCGTCGTCGTCCGGGGGCGCTGGCGGGAATGTTGGGTATGTTGTATGCAGTATTTAGAATCTTTTGCGAACAGTTTCGCGCCCCCGATGTTCAGATTGGTTTCTTGACCAGCTGGGGGCTAACCATGGGTCAGTTGCTGTCGGCGGCAATGTTTGCGGCCGGTGCGGTAATTTTTTCTATTTCGCTAAAGCGCAAACAAGTAGGGACGGATTGTAGTAAATGAAAAATTACAATTGCGTTTTAAAAAAAATAGGATAAAATATTTTGGTATAAAGTTTCGGATGGTTGGCAGAGCGGTCGAATGCGGCGGTCTTGAAAACCGTTGAGGGTGCAAGCCCTCCGGGGGTTCGAATCCCTCACCATCCGCCAGGAATCAGTTATATTTTGAATATGTAAACATATCACGCGCAGGGCCCCGGAAAATTGGGGCGTTTTATTTATAACTCATCCATGGTATATCGTGAATTTTTAGAAAACGGCAAATAAAAAACACTTTCTATACATTGGCCTTTTTCGCCCTGGCAGTAGGTTTCGGGATTATATTTGATGCTTTGGTGCAATGGCAAAGATTTTCACCACACTGCACGGCATCAAATAATTCCTGGGGTATGATTGGGGCATGTTCGCCACGGGCGGTGGTGCCGGTAACCTTGCACTCAACATAACCCAGATATATCTTACTGCGTAGCATTCTGTGCAATGCCATTTTCTTGATTGGATTCCCGCCAATAACGCGACCGCCGTGCGTCGCCCATTTCTTGGCATAAATCCCGATGGTGGGCAGGTGTGGGAGAAAATAGAATGTGCAGAGTTAGAACCTGAGCCGGAACAATTGGATTTGTTTAAATAACACTTCCTTTCTCATAACGGTAGCTCCCGCTTTATTAGCTGTAACGCTTGTTAGGATTTTCCGGTGTAATAAATTCTATTGAAGTCCCGTAGTGTTTCTTTAGCAATATAACGCGTCAAATATAATGTATCGTGTATATAAGCTGTGTTGGCTGTTTGACGGACAGTATTCCTGATAGGAGAGGTTGGCGTGAAACAGACTTCATAATATTTTTTAGTAATTCTTCTTTGCCAAAAAAATTTTTAAGGGGGAATATTTGCTCATTATTTTTTATAGCTAAGATATCTAAGTGTATCTCTGTCTCATTATCATCGCATTTTTTTAAGGTCAGTATAGTTGCATTTGTATTCAGAGTTAGGTAATAATCAGACTTTGTTCCTAAATCCTTATTGGCAGCACAGCTCATACATACTGCAAGTAAAGCAATGATAATATTTGAATTCAACTGCATTATATTATTAGAGTCTATGCTGATAATTTGTAATGACGGATCACTAGTGCCCCCTATAATGTTGAAATTGCTAGGAATTGATTTTCCATGATGGATGTGACATCGAAATATATGATACACAATTTCAGCCAAATCTGGCCCAAAGCATCCACCTACAACACGTCCTTTTTCATCCGTTATTTTTATACCTGGATAAAATTTCCAAGCCTCACATTCTGGTAATCCCATAAAAGGTTCCATAATCCAGTAATAATTGCGTAGTAAATTTATATAGTCGTATCTTGAAATATAATCTTTGTTATACCAGTTTCTAGCAGTTCCTTCTATTGCCAATGTTGCAAAGTTAAATGCGGCTGTGAAATCTTGGGTGTTATAGGCATCAAGTGAGCGTTCTATGTTTCGAATTAATTCGGTCATTTATTTATTCTTTTAGCTATGTATATAGGGATATTTTTGATAGGTTACAAGGTATATTCTTTTACAAGAAATCTACGACAAATGATATCGTAAGGATGTAATTTGTAAAAAGAACAGTAGGTGTTACAAATTTACAATCTCAATATCCGGGAACTGGGTGGCGATATATTCAGCGGCGAGTCTGCGGTGACATTGTAAAGCGCTCTTCTCGGTGCAGAGTAAGCATATTCGGTCAAGGTCGGGCGGGGCGAGCCCATCGGTCGGATGGCGTGTGGTCAGCAATTCATGGTACATACGCTCATAATCAGGCCAGGTAATGCGGCCGTCTTTGTAGCCGGCAAGGATTTCGGTGCTTGGGGCGAATTCTGTATGGTATTCATATCGGTCGCCCAGTGCGGCGGCCAAATTTGTGCCGCTATAAAACGGAACAAAACGACTGGTGCGCCACAGCCGAATATCCCAAACGCAACTTGCTTGGGTCGCGTTCAGGATATCCATAAAATCGTCGGGCTTTTTGCCACTGAAGCCAATCGTAAAAATCTTTGCCATATCAGTACAAAAATAGCCCGTTTAGCATCAAATAGCAATGATTTTCCTGCATCAGGAACTTTCGTGCCAATCCTATGCGGCAATGAGCGTACTGACTGTTGGAAATAGCATTGTTCAGACTTTTGATGTCTTTATCTTTTTCAAATATATCACGTAAGTACTTGCAACTGACCTTTAATTCATAGGTTTGTTTGGAATAGTCCGTAATACGGGCACGCAATTTACCGTCTTCTGTAAAGAATTCAATATTGTGTGCCGGAATCAATATGGCACCTAACGAAGGACATTTGGTTTTCTGTGGCACATAGGCATTTTCTTTGACGTGGTGATGGAATATGCCTTGTGTGTCTTTTTCCTCTTATGTTTGTGCAATGAATGCTTACAAACCGAGTCGAGTCAAGATATTAAGTATTGCTTGTAGTTATATAGTTGTTTGCTATGATTAGACAAATGGGAGAAATTAATGCCAACAACTCGACATACTTTTGTTTGTCCAATATATAATATTGATGTAGATAATGATGTTTTGGGTGTTGATTATAATGGTTATATAATTATTTCTGCATCTGAATTTCACGAAAATTATGTGTCTCAATTATATTGTGATAATATGGGATTATTGGATGATATAAAATTACCGCAGCTTGGTTCAATAGTTGACCGGCCCACGGCTCGGTATATTATAATTTCTTATATAGATTTAGAAGATGGCTATAACCAAGATGTTATATCAGCTAATAACAAAAAGATAGATGAATTCTTTTGTGGCTTTTGCTTCGTAATAATGGCATTGAGATGGTTAGCCCCTGGAAATATACAGGTAAATAATGCTTATGTTTTATCAAGCAGAAGTGCAAGAAGAAGAGATTTTGGGATTTCTACACCATTGTATGGGCTAAGTAATATGTATACTGAAGGAACCACTCTTTTGTTCCTTAATAATTATAGAATAACAGATGTTCTTTTAAATAGAGCGATTGAGCTCGGACAGAAAATAATAGATAATTATAGTGCCATCGAATATCCAGCGGTATATTTTAATCAGTATTACCAAACATATCATTTGCAAGATAAATTAATAAAGTTAATGACTTTGCTTGAAACTAGTTTAATGGGAGATAGTCCGATTGAAAAGCAATACGCATTAATTTGTCGTGGATGTTATTTTTTGAATAAAAATATCGGGTTAACCTTAAAATGTGCATATTCAATCAGAAGTGAATATTTACATTCTGGTGATATTAAGCAGAAAACAGGTAAAAAAATTCAACAAATTGTGAATAAGCAAAATGAATGGGAAGCTTTATTTGTTTTTATAACGGAGTATCTCGAATTTATTTCTAGAGAAGTTTTAAATAAGTTATTTTTAGAAATTCTGGCTACAGGACATAAAATAGACCAAATAGATCGCGATTTAGATGAGCAAATTTATGCCAAATTAAGTAGCTCCTAGTTTTGGGTATTTAATCAGTTGATTTAAGTAATTCTTTATGCGAAACTGAAATTGAACTTATTGGGAATTGGGTTCGGGATTTGCCCAGAGACGGCGGAACATTCGCTTGTTAACACCAACTCCCCGACCGCCATTATCCCATGGCGGTTAAATATTATCTATGGGAAGTAAATAATGTCACATGAAATTCTGTTGAAAGATATTTTGGATGGGATAAAGGTAGATTCGTCTGCAAATCGTCGGCGCAAGCTGCGTTTCAATACTTCATGGATTGATCAGGATACAAAGATATTCAGAGATTTCCGGTCAATGTATATGGATAATGACGAATGTTTTGTGCCATGGACTTTGTCTACTCGGTCGAATAAGCAAAAAAGACTTAGTGACATTGACACGGTTTTTCAGTTTATTGAAATAGAACCGCATAAATGGTTGTTTGTAGGCGCATATGAAATAATTGACTTGAATTTGTCTGCGTTTGACAAAGTTATTGGTAAACCATTTGATTATGCAAATGCAAAAAGATTGGCCGAATTTGATAAGTTATCTGACAGATTAGTGGTGGAACACACTAATACACCAAAGAAATTTTTTTATACTGATCCTAATATAATTGACAATGTAAAGGTTTATACTATTTTGCCGCGACCGTATCGCGGTTCTGCAGAAGAGTTTCCAGGATATGAAAATGTATGTAAAGATTATAAATCATTGTCGCATTGTATAAAAGACTCTGCGTGGCATGATGCCCTATGCAATGTATATGGTGTATATGTTTTGACTGATACAAAAACTGGGAAATTATATATCGGGTCTGCAACGGGGGCGGATGGAATATATGGCCGGTGGCAAACTTATCTGAAAAGGGGATATGATGATTCTGATAAAGACTATCCGAATAAAAAATTGAAAGAGTTGGTAAAAAAAGAAGGTATTAAATATATCCAGGATAATTTTCAATACAGCATATTAGAAATTTTCCCAAAGACAGATATTGGATGCAATAAAGCGTTAGAACGCGAAAGTTATTGGAAAAATGTATTCAAAACGCGTATGTTTGGATATAATGATAACTAGGAATATCTAATGCTGTCAAAAGAGAAATGGGCTTTAGAATAGGCAGAATACAAAGACGTTAGTTGTAACTTTGGATATACCATATTGCATAAGACGGGTAATACAGAATACTTGTCGGGCGCGTTTCGCAGTGCATTTGCAGAATGGACGACATTTAAAGATATAGAAAGCATGGCGTCTTTTATCGCGCTGTTATTATCTAGCCGGGTATTGATTGAAGTTGATGTTTTATCAGCAGAGATATTTCCAGAACTGGAGCAATCTAAAATATTACAGTTTGCGCCGGGAATGTTAGATACATCAACCTTTCAATATATGGCTTTTAATGATGCAATGGCTGTGCCGGAAGTTCGTGATATAGAGGCAGGCGTTGGCCCATGTTTATCTATTTTTACCGCTTTGCCAGAATTGCGCGAAATCCAAGATTTGGATAAGCGAATATTTATATATGTTGATTTTAGACGCGTTTAGGATTGGTTGTGCCGGCCAAGCCGTCAGATGTCGCCCCGGTGGCACTGCTGGTCTTCGTCAGTCAGCGCGGGAATGGCATCCGCTTTCGGATCACTTGCTCCATCACCGTCCAGAATTAGGTCAATCTCGGCGGTCTCAAAACCGGAGATTTCCAGATTGAAATCCAGGTCCAGGTTGCTCAATTCACTGAATTCCAGATTCAACAATTCGATACTCCATTTGCCGAGTTCCGTAAGTTTGTTGTCCGCGATGCGGTACGCGCGTTTTTGTGCATCCGTCAGATGCGACAGAATAATTGCCGGCACTTCGATCATGCCGGCATCCTTGGCCGCCGCCACGCGCCCATGCCCGGTGATGATTTCCAGATTCTCGTCCAGCAAGACCGGATTGATAAACCCGAACTCGCGGATGGATTCGCGTATTTTTGCGACTTGGACTTTGGTATGCAGCTTCGGGTTGTTTTTGTACGCCCGAATGTCAGTTATTTTTATGTTTTGGATTTGTAAGTTGGTCATTAGACACTCCGTATAAGTTTTGTTAATCATCACTATAAATTTTTTATAGGGGGGTATATATATGGAAAAGTGAAAGTTTACTTGAGTGTTCGCGCCACGAAACCTATACACTTTCCCTCTTATAAGGCGATCTGAAAGTTTATGTTTTGATATATGGCTAAAAATAATGTGTTATACTTGAAAAAATGGCTGGTGTGATATATATAGAAATATACTATGAGAATTAATAAGTCGGCGGGTTTAAACGAGTCAGAGCATCGTCTTGTAAAACTAGGCGAGAAGGTTTTTATGGGATTATGGAGTTATCCTAATCCCAAAATAAAAACCTCATCAGGAACCCCGGAATTATGTGATTTGTTAGTTGTTTGTGGTAATAATGTACTAGTTTTCTCAGATAAAGATATCAAATTCAATGAGGATAAAGACTTATTAGTGGCTTGGCGCAGATGGGAGCGGAAAGCTATATTAAAATCGATAAATCAGTTAAGACATGCCGAAAATATTATAAAAGATCATCCAGAAAAAATATTATTGAATGATACAGATCCTTTTCCTTTGTCATTTCCTGCAAAGAGGGATTTAAAAATACGTTTAATATGTGTGGCAAATGGGGTAGCGGAAGCGTGTAAAAGATATTTTGGTAAAGGCTGTACAGGAAGTTTAAAATTTTCTAACTTAAACGGTTATACTCAGGTGTCAGATAAGGACTTGTCTAAGTTACCTGTTAAGGAAAGAGAAGAGTATAAAGAGAGTACGATATTCACTATAGCTGATTATGATTCATTAAAAACCTTTGTACATGTTTTTGATGATTATTCTTTCCCGTTTGTTTTACAGGAATTAGATACATTGACGGATTTCGTTAAATATTTGGAAGAAAAGGAGCGTTTTATAAGATCTGGGGTTGCGGTATGTTATACTGGCGAAGAGGATTTATTATACAATTATTTAAAAGAGTTTGATGAAGAACGCAATTGTCATACATTTGTAAATCCAAAAGAAACTAATGCAAATGTATTTATGTTTATGGAAGAGGATTGGAATTCATTTAAACAGTCCCAACAATATATTGCTCGTATAAAAGCTAACCAAAAAAGCTATTTCTGGGATCAGCTTGTTCAACATAATGCCCAATGTACATTGGCCGGTATTACTAAAATTTTTGCTACTGCGTCAGCAGACTGTGATATTGCTTTTCGGTATATGGCGCTAGAGGATCGATTGTCGCGCAGAGCATTTTCCGATAGAATGATAGCTGCAATCAGCAATTTCCCCGATAATTATACGCCAGACAATCACTATATGAGTGCATTTTTCTCTTTTGTGAATGATGGATTATTGTACATATTTTTACAAATTCCCAAGGAAAACAACAGTTCTCATGGTGATTACTTAAAAGCTAGACGTGATAAAATGCAAATTTACGCCAACTGTGCCAAAGCTAGATGTGAAATAGAGGGTAAGTTTGTAGACAAGGTTATATGTATTGCAACTGAGCCGATGAGAATTGTGAAAAATGTTGATATAGACATAATGCTAATGGATATTAAAGAATGGAATACAGAACTACAGAACCATTGGGAATCGGCACGTCGAAACTTAAACATATTTAGAAAATCATTTAAAGATCTGCAGCATGCAAAAGAAAAAGAATGGCCTGAGTCTCCGATTTTTGTGCAAAAACGAACTAAAAAGATAGGTCAAAATGATAAATGTCCATGTGGTAGTGGATTAAAATACAAGAAGTGCTGCGGAAGTGTTTTGAAACCCAAAAAACAAATACCTTACATATAAATAGGATGTAAGATGCCGGTTTTTAATAGAAATGGAGAAGTGATAGGTGTAATTACAGAAACGCCAGATCCAGAAGGTGATTATGATAAATTTGGTTACGGGGTAGCAATTCCTATGGAATATATAGAACAGCTAGAAAATGAATATGATAGAAAAATAACTTTTATGGATGATATTAATTGTGTGTAATTAAAATTATCTTTATAACTAATCGTTATTATATTAATAAAATCCAAATTTTAATTTCCTATTCTCTATTTCTGATTGTAGCATATCAAAATTGAAATCAGAACGATTTATATTTTTATAAAATTTTAGTAAATGATAATGAAAAGAATTGTGAAATGTCTTTTTTATCATACTATCTAACAAAGTAATATAGTAATCTTCTCTGTTAAGCTCTTTCATTATTTTATATACATTAGATAGTCTAAAATCCGGAGAATCTGCAAGAATAGTTTCATCTAGTATAGATGTAATAGTTGGTTCTAATAGTTCATTTTCAAGAAAGTTTATTCCTTTTTTCACTAATAGTGTAATTATTCGTTTTATCACTCTATCAGATCTAAATGCATATTTTTTCATTTTGTAGTCAAAGAACTCTCTAACAGCAGAATTAAAATTTTCTTTTGTGGTATCGTCGGATAAGCAACTAATAATATCAAAAGCTTGGTAAATTCTATATTCTGATGCTTTCATAATATGAACTTTACCAACATTTATATTAAGTCCAATCTTATATAAAATTTTGGATGCTTCAAAGATATGTTTTTCTGCGGTATACTTATCGTTGCTAAATATTGCCATATCATCAGCAAAACGTATATAAGAAGAACCGGAAGCTTGTGTTAAGTTAAATATGCGTTTGTCAAATTCTCTCAGATAAAAATTTGCAAGCTGTCTGGAACAATCGCCGACTTCGTCTTGCGGTATGCCGGTATGTCGACTAAAATATCCGTCAAAAGGTTTGTTCCAGTAATGTAAAAAGTACATTAGTAAATCAAGTTCATTGCTAAGAGTATTGGGTATTTTATGGCGCAGGCGTTTTTCTAATAAATCAACTTTTATATTGTCATAGAAGTTAGCTATATCAAATATTGCTACATAAAAATCCTCTCCGAATTTTGATTGATAATCTAAAAATACGGAATATGCTTTTCTGGTATATTCATTCCATTCGTTCAACCATGCTCGAATATCTATTGCTGCAGCTGGAAAGTATTGGATTGTATCCAACATAAGAAGGTCTTCAAAATTTTCTATTTCTTTAATTGGATTGCTAAATCTCCAGCCGCCAAATGTTCCTTGTGTCCTATCTTTTATGTCGCATATGTAATCTTGGAGTTTGTTTAAACAGTAAAAATATGCACAATAGTCTGTAAATTCAAACGTTGGTACTATTCTGGCGACATTACCACCTTTGTTAAATATTATATAGTCTCTTGGAATTGTCGGTTGATATGTATTGTTTGAGATGTCGTTATACAAATTAGATAAACCGGTTTGTATATCAATAAGAGGAAACTCTATTAGGGATTGTTTTTTTACATGTTTTGCAAAAGGTAACATTGAAGCGATAAACTCAGACTTAGTTTCATGAATTTGCATAAATTTCCTCTTTTCTGGAATTATAATAGGAAAGTGTTTGGTGGTCCAGAATATAGTTATACCTTGAGAGGTATATCAAAAACTTATGAAGCTGATATGTGTTGCCATAATTATGCCGGGTGTTGCGCCAATAATCATCAATAGTACCTAAATTTTCCCAGATAATACAAAATATTGCTAATTTGTGAGCCGAGATTAGCGATAAGTTTTTATGTTCGTATTCGAAAAAGTGAATAAAATCGCGTAGTTTTTCGGTTTGTATTCAAAATAATTTGATGGTTTTGCAATGATTTTTAGGTTGTCGCCAAATAATGGCAATCTATACCTTGGCGGGGGTGGGGCGGGGATGTTCCCTGATGTGGGCGGGTGAAATCCCTGTTCCTAATATAAAAATTCCCTGTTATTTTTGTGGGAAATTTTGTGAAAGTCCCGGAAATCGGGTGCAACGGGTGAAAACGGGGGCGCCGAGATGCCGAAAGTTCCCTGTTAATCCCTGTATTTTGTTGTATGGCGTTTGCCGTAGAATATTGGTGCGCCGTCAGGAATATATTATTGAAATTGCTTAATCTTTTTACAAAACATCCGATGTCTGTCGGATGTTCTTTTATAGGTTTTAAGGGCCAAATTCGACTTTTGTGGGGGTAAAAATAAACAGGCAACAGTTGTTATAAAAATGAAAACATTGTGTTTACGCCCAACACCCCAGCTGAAAAAGCAACATTTGAAAAGCCGGTTAATACAATGCCTGGTTACTATGCGGTATTTGATGACAAGCAATTTACATTGTATGTGGATGATAAACCGGTAATATCATGGGATGCTGTATCTGGTCGTTCCGGTTACCAAAGCCCAGAATGTCAAGACCAAAAATCCACAGGGCCAATCCCAGAAGGGACGTATGTTGCAAGACAGGAAAAACTACAGTTTATGTCTGCTACAGATTGGCTTATTGGCTGGACGACTAAAGTTACTGATAGGGGTGTTTGGCCCGGGTCTTCAATGTCTTGGGGAAGCTCGCGTGTCTGGTTAGAACCATCAAAAGAAACAAATACGTTTGGTCGAGGTGGTTTCAGTATTCATGGTGGCGAGGAGCCCGGTTCTGCTGGTTGCATTGATCTAACAAGTGAAATGCCAGGGTTTGCAGATTGGTTCAAAAAGAATGGAAAAGATTTAATTATTAAAGTAGAGTATTAAAAACAAAGGCATAAAATGAAAAAAATATTAAACATAACAAGTTATGTCGCGACAATATGTTTGTTTTGTGCCCTGTATATTTTTTTATTTGATTTGGTTTGTATCGGCAAAATTTCAAAATTTAATCATATTTGGGCAAATGCTTGTCAGTTTGATATTGAAGGCGCATATCTAACCTGTATGACAAATTATGATGTTTCGTGCATTGTGTTGTTGTTGCTCATATTATCTTTTATGTTATTGCGGCTAATAAGAGTATATAACAAACGTGTCCTGCTCGTTCCGATTTGTGGTTTTTTATTGTTTGTGTTGTCTGTTATAACATGTTGGGGGCTTGTCTAAAACGTTCCTTCTTTGCTCGTTAGATATGGTACGGTTAACTGTTTCTGGATTCGTATATGCCAGGTCTAGGTGGCGGTAAAACTGGCGTGGTAGTGATTGACGAATGTTATGAGTTCTTTATCGCATATTCGGCATATTTTGGACATTCAAAAAAATACTTGGCAAATTCAGCGTCAATCTCACTAAGCCGTCGTATTGTACCGTCGCTGTCGATAAAAGGTGGATCAACACGCCGCATCTTTTGCGACAGGATAATACCATCTTGGTCGTCTATGGTTGTGCGCCATGCGTCCGGTGCTTTATACATTGGTGAAAAATCAACCCCGGCCAAATGCATTTTGCGTATAACCTGCATATCGTTTAGCTCAAGGAATTCTTCGCGTGTTAAAATTTTCCGCTCTATGGCATTGCGACAAATCCGGGCCAGCATTTCTTCGTAAAACGTAGCGCCATAGCTTGAATAAATCTCTTCGTCGGTCTGATTAAACACGCGTGCGAACATTTTTGCTGATTTTGCATCCTGTAATACAAATCCATCTGGTGTTGCGACGATTGCCCGGCTTAGTGCTACTTCGTCACAGTCCAACAGCTTGCCGTGATGGTGCATGTGTGGAATTGCACGCAGACAATAATCAAGTCTGTCCGCGCACAGGTCCGGCAAATCACGTTCTTTTAATATAAATTTTGAGTCGTCTAATATTTCATCAAGACAAAAGCCGGCACGGGTAATAATTTCCGCCAGCTCAGAGTTTTTTACAAATTTATCGTGAATGTCATCCTGGTATTCCTGTGTTCTGGATGAGGTTTCGCCGCCGAACAAGCGGTCCGATAAATGCGAGAACGCCGTATGTGACACGTCGTGTATCAGGCCTGCAATTTGTTCCGCCATAGATGCGCCATGAATTCGCAACAACATAAACACGCCAATTGAATGATGATATCGGGATACGGGAATGGAGTAAAAAGGCCGACATGGTACCCATGGCCCCATGTTTATTCCCTGCAGGCGCTGAAACGTTGGCGCGGCGATAATTTCTTGAAAAACCGGCTCTTCTACATTCAGTACGCCGTAAATTCTATCGCAACAAATCATGGTGTCTAATATAGCGTAAAGTTATATATTTTTCAAGTTTTTAAATGTATTTGTTCCTGATGATTTTATTTGCCAAATAGTCCAAAATTACACCAACCAACCAAAGGAGTTTTTAATATGATGCTGAGATTAAAAATATATTCAACCGTTTTTATTTTGTATGAAATATTGGCGGTATGGCTGTTGCACTGTCCGCGCACATGTACCGCGATGTTCGGCAACACCTTCTGCAGCGACAGTGTATTTAAATACTTTATCGCGCTGTTTGCGATTCCGGCGATTGTGGGGCTGATTGTTATGTGGATTATGCATATCATACATGCGGTCCGTCGCCGTCACTCGTTCTTTTATCGCGCCCAAGAAGCGGTCGAAGATGTTGCCACATCCATTAAAAAGACGTTAAAAGAATCCGTATCCAGCAAGGATATTGAAAAGTATATTGTTGCAGCATTGGCGGCCGGCGTGAAGAAGTATTCTGATAAAAATCCGGAACTTAAAAAGACGTTTGGCAATATCATTGGTGCGATAACGGGTCGTCCGGCGGAATACGCGATTGATGATGACGAAGATGATTACGAAGAAGATGCAAAACCGTCACCGCGTCGCGCAAAGGGTAAAAACAACTCTTCTCGCCGCAGTCGCTAAGCGGACCGTCCATAATTAGATTAGGCAAAAAAATCGCCCCATTCGGGGCGTTTTTTATAGGGTTTTAATTTTGGCGTTATCTAACTGCGTTCTTAGCAGTTTGCATTTCTTGTCGCATGCATCCATCAGGTGGGTTATATAAAACGTCACAACAAACATAGCAGGATAAACAAACAGGCCGGCTCTTGTATGTACTTCGGGGGAAATAATGTCAGATGCGATTATTGATGCAAGTGCCACCAGCTCCGCAATCAATGCGGCGTTTAATTTAACGGATGTTCTGTATAGGGATTTTAGTGTTTTTCTTATTTCCTGCAGCTTTTTTGCAACGTCTTCCTTGCCAAGGGCTTGCTCTATAGATATCAGAAGGTCGATATCAAGAATGGTTTTGTCAAACAGACGTTTTTGCTGCAGTGGTGTAGTAAGGTTTTCTAGTTTCATAATGCGTGATTATATTGACATGTTTTGCTATTGTCAAGTCCTGTAGTATTTGTTATTGCAAAATACTGGAAAGGGTATAATATTACGCATGTAAATATTTAGGGGTAAGAAAATGCCAGCAAAAACAATCAATGATATTGTCGCATTATGCAAGCGGCGCGGTTTTATATTCACGGGTTCCGAAATATACGGCGGTCTTGGCGGGGCCTATGATTACGGTCCGTATGGGGTCGAGTTGATGCGCAATATACGCGATGCCTGGTGGAATGCGATGATATACTCGCGCAATGATGTCGAAGGATTGGATGCGGCACAAATCAGCAATCGTCTGATGTGGAAATATTCCGGGCACGAGGGCGGATTTTCTGATCCCTTGGTTGAATGTAAAAAGTGTGGTGCACGCATGCGCCAGGATAAAATGGCTGACCCCACAAAATGCGACAACTGTGGCAGTGCTGATATCACGGAACCGCGCGCATATCAGCTGATGATGGGGCTGTCCATCGGTGCGATGGCCGACGGGGCTGTAAATGCGTATCTGCGTCCGGAAACGGCGACAACGACATATGTTAATTTTAAAAATGTTTTGGATGCCCGCCCGCATAAGTTGCCGTTTGGTATCGCCCAGATTGGTAAAGCGTTTCGTAACGAAATATCGCCGCGTGGTTTTGTTTTCCGCATGCGTGAATTCGAACAGGCCGAGATGCAGTACTTCGTTCGTCCTGATACGGACGAGAAATATTTTGAAATGTGGAAGGCCGCACGTATGGCGTGGTGGACGGATGCCCTGGGAATCCCTGCGGAAAAGTTGCGTTTTACACCGCACGAAAAATTGGCACACTATGCCAAGGCCGCATGTGACATCGAATATGAATTCCCCGATGGCTTTGATGAGGTAGAGGGTGTTCACAACCGCCAAGACTTTGATTTAGGCAGTCACACCAAGGCACAGTCGGAATTTAAAATAAACGCCAACGTGATGGAGAACAAGGACAGCACGGTAAAACTGTCGTACAGCGACCCCCAGACGGGCGAGAACTTTATCCCGTATGTAATTGAAACGGCGATGGGTGTTAACCGCGCAATGCTGGCGGTAATGCACAACGCATATACCGAAGAAGAGCTACCGGACGGTAAATCGCGACTGGTGTTGAAATTGCGTCCGAAATTGGCCCCAGTTAAGGCGGCGGTTATTCCGCTGGCGCGTAATGTGCCGGAATTGTTGGATATTGCCACAAATATTGAAAACGATTTGCGGCGCTTGGCCATTGGCCGCATAGAGTTGGAAAATTCCGGAAATATTGGTAAAAATTATCGTCGTCATGATGAAATCGGTACGCCGGTCTGCATCACGGTTGACCACCAGACATTAGAAGATTCTACGGTGACACTGCGTCTGCGTGACACCATGGAACAGCGTCGCATCAATATCGCGGACGTTCCGGCCGCCGTTCTGGAAATAATAAACGGATAATAAAAAATCCCCGCCGTTTGGCGGGGGGATTTTTTTGCTTCTGTTTATGTGTTGCACAGGGGCGCGGTATTTTTCCCTTCGTTTGCTTTTTTTAGGACGCCGGCCCTAACTCTTTTATTGTAGTTGGCTTCGGTTTTATTTGTTTATTGCATGCGGTTGTTTTAGGGGGAGGATAGTTCTTTATTCTTGCAAATGTTTCATTGGATTGCGGGCTTGTGTCTTTATAGGAAAACTTCCGTGAAAATTTTAGTTGAATTTTATATGTGTTTCAATCACAATAAGAAACGAGTCCTTGGATTTTGATTGGTGTAAAGGAAAATCGAAAATATAGAAATTTAAAGGAGAGGGAAAAATGACACATGCAGATATGTGGAATGCAATAGACAGTTTCGCCAGCAGTCGTGGTATGACCTGTTCTTGTATGGCGCGACGCAGCGGACTTGATTCAACAACATTGAATCGCAGCAAGCGTTGGACACGCGACGGTAAACCGCGATGGCCATCAATGCAAAGTGTGGCAAAGGTTCTAGATTCAAATAATGCGTACATGATAGATTTTGCGCGTTTTTGTCCAATGCCTGACGACAAAGAAAAATAAAATGTGTGTGGCTCAAAAAAATACGGGGATACCCCGTATTTTTTTATTCGCGCCAAATAACAGATTCAAACATGGTGTTTATTTTGTCTCGCAAAACATTGTCGTTGAAAAACTGTTCCCGCATGTCGGCTGTTGTTTTGTCTTTTTCATCGTCAAAATGTGGAATGTATTTTTGTATTGCAATATTTTTCACACCGCGTGCCGCTAACATATCTGTAATTTCTGATAGGTCGGATTTTGTCATAAAACGCGGATCGCATGTCATGCGCACCTCTAACTCGTGACCCGTCGCCAGCCATATGTCCAGCGATTGTATCATTCTGTCGTATGCGATGTCATTCCCGGCCAGTTTTTTATACTTTTCGCGGGTTGCCTTGAAATCCAGTCCCACCCAGTCTACGGTTTGTGCCGCCTGGCGTAACTGTTCGGGATAAAAACCGTTTGTATGCAGCCCGATTGAAAACCCAAGTGCCTTTACACGCCGCATAAAGGCCAGTGTTGCTTCGCCCTGCATCAGGGCCTCGCCGCCGGAAAACACAACTGCCTCCAGTTTACCAACGCGGTTTTCCAGCATTGCGAATACTTTTTCTGGGTCGTATTCGCCGTCCCCCACATCCAGTAAATGGCGGTTGGAACAATACGCACACCGCAACGGACATCCCCTCAGAAACAGCACCGCGGCAATTTTCCCCGGATAGTCGATTGTGGTAAACGGAACCAATCCGCCAATCTGGACATCTGGCATTTTGTTTATGCCGCCTTTTTCATCAGTTCTTCATGGCGTGCGCCGGTGGTCAAACAGTTTGATTCTTTAAATGTCTTTCTTTCGCAGAATTCTGAAAATTTGCCAATGTTAAAGTTTGATACGGCTCTTATAAAACCCATAGAGCGTGAAAATCGTTCACACGGTGTTCTCTGTAATGTATCTACTCCTGCCATGATTGTCTCCTCCTTGTTTATTGGCTTTCTGTTTGTTTATTGGTCATTCGATGCCCGGGCCGCGGCGGCAATTTCGGCGTCGCATTTCGGACAGAATTCATAGTTCCCGGCCAGATATCCGTGTTTCGGGCATATCGAGAATGTCGGGGTCAGTGTCATATACGGAATCCGATAGTTTTCAAATATCGTACGTACAATCTTTTGCGCGGCATCGCCACTGGATACGGGTTCGCCCATATACAGGTGCAACATCGTCCCGCCCGTATATTTACGCTGCAGCTCTTCCTGGTGTTCCAGTGCGACGAACGGGTCGTCAGTAAAGTTTACCGGTAACTGGGTCGAATTTGTATAATACGGTGCATCCTTTGTTCCGGCGGTAATGATATCCGGGAAGTTTTTGACGTCCGTTTTTGCAAACCGGTAAGAGCATCCCTCGGCCGGTGTTGCCTCCAGATTATAAAGATTTCCGGTCTGTTCCTGGAAACTGGCCAGGTTTTCGCGGATAAAGTCCATAACGTCCAGTACCAATTTCTTGCCGAATACGGATGCGATATTTTCCGCCCCGTCTGTAAAGTTCAATACCATTTCATTCGCGCCATTAACACCAATGGTCGAGAAATGATGATTCCAGTCGCCCAGGTAGCGGCGCGTGAACGGATACAATCCGCGTTCCATATTTTTGCTGATAATCGTACGTTTGATTTCCAAACAGTCGCGCCCCAAATCCAGCAAACGTTTCAGTTCGCAGAACAGGCCTTCGCGGTCGCCCTTGTGTGTATAACCCAGGCGGGCCAGATTGATTGTTACCACGCCAATCGAGCCTGTTTTTTCCGCCGACCCGAACAGTCCGCCGCCGCGCTTTAGCAATTCGCGTACGTCCAGACGCAGCCGACAGCACATAGAACGCACGTCCGTCGGATTCAAATCAGAGTTCAAGAAATTCTGGAAATTCGGAATACCGTATTTTGCCGCCAATTCAAACAGTGGTTTTACGTTTGGATGATTCCACGGGAAATCAGGCGTGATGTTGTATGTCGGAATCGGGAATGTAAAGGGCCGACCCATGGCGTCACCCTCGGTCATGACCTCAATAAACGCCTTGTTTATCATATCCATTTCCGCCTGCAGGTCGCCATATGTGAAATCGACCATTTTTTTGCCGACAAATGGACGCTGTTCGCGTAAATCTTTTGGACAGGTCCAGTCAAATGTAAAGTTGATAAACGGTGTCTGCGTCCCCCACCGGCACGGTACCGCACAGTTAAAGACCAATGTCTGCATTGCGTTTTTAACATCTGCATATGACATATTGTCGATTCTGACATATGGTGCCAGATAAGTGTCCACGGACGAGAATGCCTGGGCGCCTGCAAATTCGTTCTGCAACGTTCCCAAAAAGTTTACCATATGCGAAATTGCCGTCGCCATATGCTTGGCCGGCTCGCACTGCAGGTATCCTGGAACACCGTTAAATCCTTCGTAGAGCAGTTCACGCAGTGACCATCCCGCACAGTATCCCGTCAGCCACCCCAGGTCGTGAATATGAATCGCGGCCGTCTTGTGTGCCTCTGCCACGGCGCGCGGAAACAGATTCAGCCAATATTCTGCCGTCACGCGTTCAGATGTACGCAGAATCAGGCCGCCGATTGAATATCCGATATTGGCATTTTCCTTTATTCGCCAGTTGGAACCGCCAACATATCCTTCAATAATATCAACGGCGTCAACCGTTGAATTACGAATCTCGCTACGTTTTTGGCGATATATTATATATGCCTGGGCTGTTTTATATGCATGCGCATCCATCAGGGACTGAATTACAGTGTCCTGAATTACCTCAACCGTTGGGGTTTTCCCGGCAAACAGTGCATCGAGTCTGTTCAGTGCATTTTGTGTAATTTTTACAATTTCTTCATCTGATATTTCATCAGTTGTTGCCACTGCCTTTTTTATTGCGTCAAAAATTTTGCGCGAATCAAACGGTACTGTTTCGCCGCTACGTTTTTGTACCGCCACCAATTTTGTGGCAAGTGTTGGAATAACTTGAATTTTGGTTTCTGAACAAGACATTTTTAACCCCTGTTTTTTTGTCAAAATACAATATGTAGTGGTCTGTTCTTTGATTTGTTGTCAATATATAGTTAATGGATTTTTTGCGCAATAAATAAAAATGAAAAATTTTTTTATTTTTTGCTTTACTTTTAAAAAGGCCGCAGTTCTGCCGTGTTCAAAATATAATGTTTTACATATGTAAAACACAAAAGATTATTTTGTGTCAAAAAATCCTAAAAAACGAATTGGGAACAGAATCGGTTTTAATATAAAAACACAAAATATAGATAAAAAACTGCGAATCAGAACATATATATTGACAAAAATAGGGGCGGATATGATATCGCCGCCCCTAAAATTTTACATAGAATCGTAATTGTTATTTAGTTTTTACCTTTGTATTGGTAATTTTTTCATAATATTCTTTATTTTTCGAATCACATGACTTAAACCCGGCGCCCAATCCCATCATAAGCACAGAGTATAAACAGACAATCAGCAAGGTTTTTCCACCCAGATAAACATTTATGGTTTGATTTTTTCTTTTTTTAGACATTTTCATTCTTATTCAGGTATATAATTTTAGTATGCGCCATAATTGTTGTCAATATTTAAAATAGGTTGTTTTTCCTCTTTTGGGCAGACATAATATTCATATGTCTGGGTAGTGGTTATCCGGACTTTATAATTAATAACATAAAAGAGCATAATTATTATGGTTAAAAACATATATGAAATGCTGCATGAGGTTTGTATCCAGAATAAAGACCGTATCTTCTTTGTCAGAGAAAACGAAACCTATGCGGAATTGTTAAAAAAAGTGAAACAGCGTGCGGTGCTGTTGGCGAAACGATTTGGTATTAAAAAGGGTGATACTGTCGCGATTTTATCCGGCAACACGCCAGAGTTTATCAAGTCTTATTTTGCCATCACGTCCCAGGGCGCGCGCGTTTTGATGTTGGATACGGGTCTTTCCCCGGCCGAGCATTTGAACATGATGCGGCGCACGAATTGTAAACTGGTTCTGGCGCAAAAGTCTCATTTTGTTGAAGGTGGTCCGGAAATGTTTGATATCGAGACACCCGATACCACCGACGAGAAAGAATTTGTCGCGGCCGATGTTGCACGCGGTGATTTGGCGATGCTGTCGTTTACATCGGGTTCCACCGGTAATCCAAAGGTTGTTGGATTGACGCATAACAACGTTTTATCCCTGGGAGAGGGCGCCTTGTTCTATAAGCCTGTGATTCATCCCGGATATACGTTCTATGGTTTTTTGCCGCTGTATCACATATACGGTGTCGTGATAAATATCATTGCGCCGTTGGTTCTGCAGGGTAAATTATTGTTACAGCCCGTATTGAACCCGCGTGAGTTTATTGCGGATTTTAAGAAATATCATCCAGAGGTTATCCCCGCTGTTCCCAGAATATGGGAGGCGTTTTATAAAAAAATTGTATCTGCGGCAAAGGAAAAGCATGTATATACCCTGATGCGGGTTGTTATGGCAACCCAGGGCTTTTTGCGTGCGATTGGTGCGGGCTCGCTGGTGGACAAGGTTACAAAACCAATTCATGAACAGTTTGGTGGTAATACAAAAGTGATGGTTTCTGCCGGGGCCACGCTAAAACCTACAATCCGCCGATTTTTTGAAAAGTTGGGTTTTGTTGTTGGCGACTGTTATGGTTTGACCGAGTGCACGGGGCCGGGGAACTTTAATTTCGCATTTCGCCTGCCCAACGGCAAGATGTATTATGCGGGGCCGCTGCCGGGTAACGAGTTAAAGATTCACAATCCGGATAAAAACGGTATTGGTGAAATATGGCTGCGCGGCAATATGGTAATGCCGGGCTATATTGATAATGATGCCGCCAACGCCGCCGCATTCGAAGACGGATGGTTTAAAACCGGCGATTTGGGCATGCTGGACAAAAAGGGGCGTCTGGTTGTAAAAGGGCGCCAGAAACAGGTTATTGTTTTGGACAGTGGTAAAAATGTTTACCCGGACGAGCTAGAAGATTTGTATCTTCAAAATGAAGAGATTCTGGGTGCCGCGGTATTTGAATACGTTATAAACGGAAAAACAGTTCCATATGCGGTGTTTCAGGTGGCGCCTGGCACGACTGTTTCGCGCGTTGCAATGCTGTTAAAGGCATCGAATCTAAAAATTGCCCCGTATAAATGGGTTAAACATTTTGCAATTACAGAAGAAGAGCTGCCCCAGACATCTGCAAAAAAGATAAAGCATTTTGCTGTAAAGGAAATGCTGGATGCTGGTCTGTTTAATCGTGTAGACGCATAGGACCTGTTGATCTATGCGGGGCATTTTGTCCCGCATAGATAGTTGAAAAAATTGTTTCTGGTACTATAATAAAAAGAAAGGGGTTCGCGTTAAATGGCAAAATCCGACGTAACATCTTTTATCAAAGCAACATTGAAATACCGCGCAGGCAAATGTTATGTGGGGCGATTTTCCGGGGCCTTGTTGCATGATTTGCGGACCAAGATTGTTGAAACAGAAATTTCCGGCCAGGGATACTTTTTAAATCCAGGTGTTATTCATTTGGAATCATTGATTGCCGCATTTAGTCGTGAAATGTCATATAATCCACTGCGCTTTCATTTAGGCGACGACGGTCGATATCCGATAAATACGCCGCAATATAATGTGGCCGTAACAATAAACTCCCTGTTGAAAGATTTTCAGACTCTGTGGCCGAATGGAATAGTGAACAGATTTATTGTGGTTGATTTAACAGATATAAAATATATGTTTCTGTTAAGACTGCGCGACTGCTTTAAACGCATTGCTAATATAAACATGCAGGATTTTAAAATCGCACGGTATAGGGATGAAATGATAACGTATTTCGCGGGCGCGCCTGAAATAGCGATGCCGGCTGATTTGCGCAACGAGATGAAGGAAATGTCCGTCTTGTCGGCACAAAGGCGCCATGGAAACAGGATGATTTTGGACTTGCAACGCCGTATAAGCTCATTGGAAAATCTGATAAAAATACACCAGACGCATGACAGGGGCTTTTCTATGGAACTGGTGGCAGAGCGCGATAGCCTAAAGGCTCAGCTGGATGTGCTGGTGGCGGCCGGTCTGAAAAAGCGTGCACTTTCAGCGCGACCGGTTAAGCGTCCTGTAAATGCACCGGCTAATCCTTCTAATTTGGATTTTTATGATGAGGACACCACTAACGATGCCTACGAGCGGGAGGCGGAATTATTAAGCACGCTGACGCAGGAGCATAGCATGGGAAAAACACCGGATGTCTTTATCGATTACATCGCCAGCCACGGTATTCATAGACGCTAGGCTGCTTATTTGCATATCGCAATATATGGCGGTAATGATTTTTCCGTATCTATTGTTCTGTCGCCGCAATCCATACAGTTGAATTTTCTGTTTTGTGAATGCGCGGCGTCGATCGGAACCGACTTATTGGAAATCGCTGGGACATTTTCTGCATATTGTTTGCTGGGGAAGCCAAAATAAAACCCGCGTGATGTGCCGCTGCATTCCGTGGTTGTGCCCGGGTAACATTTTCCGTCGCCAATCCGTGTCGGGTCCGGAATGCATACAGATTCGCATGTGTCAGGGTCTGTTACCATCTGTTCGCAATCGGTACACGAAGACGTCTGGGGCACGCGCAATGTTGCGCCGGGCTTTCCATATATGGCGCCGCCGGTAATATGTCCGCATTTTTTGACATCCTCGCTTTGTGTCGGATCTGTTACACATTCCCATTCCAGGGTATTATAGTTTAACCGGGCCACCATGTCCGGCGGACAGTTTTTTTCTGGGAAGGGATTTATGCATTCCCATACGCTGTCGACCAGAACGGCTGTCTGCTGGCTGGCGCACAGTGGGCGGCGGGATTCGTCGGCCACGCATTCCAACAAATCGGAATCCCAAATCATATCACCGCCGCAATCTGTTTTCGTGTTGTATCCGATGCACTGCCATCGGCCGAATCTGTATACCTTAACCGTCCCGGCGGGACAGTTTACATTTGCCGCCGTTGCGGCCGCGAACTTGGTTTCTGCATCCGGTATCTCATACTGGGTCATATATACCAACTGGCCGTCTTGTAATTCCATGTCCGATATAATTCCGGCGGGCACGGCGCGTTTTGTTGCGGTTCCGCCCGCGACAATCAGTTTGTTTTGAAATATGCCAAATGTCCCGGCATCTGCGAAATGCTGTTCCAGGATTTCCATCATGTTATTGTAGTTTTCAGGATCAATCGGCGCCGTCGCGGTTACTATAAAGCTGTATGCGGGTTTTTTGTTTCGTATAATTTCACATTTGGTAACCGTCAGATTTGTATTAAGGCAGATGAATTTGCTTTCAATTTTGTTTTGCGCGACGCATATGTCTTCAAATTTCGTGTCGTGTATTGTTGCGTTATGTGCGGCGGCGGCGCATTCGGCAATACTGCGCAAATCAGCACGCTCAATTGCATATTGGGTTTCCTGTTCTGTCATTCGTTGCGATGGCGCCCCCAGCATGTATGCACCCGCCATGAAAATTGCAATCAAAATCATGACAAAAATATTCATCATTCCCCCTTGCGATTTATGAAAAGTCTAGCTAATATAAGAATAAACTGCAACTTTAAAAAATATGGTTGTTCTATGAAGAAATGCCTTTTGTTTTTTTTGCTGGCCGGATGCGGATTCCAGCCGATGTTTGCAAACCGTGATACAGATATTTATGTTTCGCCCATATCTGGCATAAACGGTATTGATCTGCGCAACAGCCTTAATGCAAAATTTGGTGGCGCACATGACTTGAATGCCGAATATACGCTGAATGTTACGCTGTATGACCCCGTAACGCAGTACAAGGCGTTGGAGCATACCGGCGACGCCACCTGGCAGCAGGTATCGGTAACGGCATCTTTTGAATTAATGCGCGGCGATGAAAAGATTGCATCCGGTCGCGAGGTTGCGGCGGAATCATATACTTTTGTAAGATACCTGGTGGCGGCGAATGCATCTTATAACAATGCGGTGCGTAACATCATAAATGTATTGGCCGACAAGATTAGTGTTCGTGTAATAACATCTACCGCCGATTATGCAGAAAATCAGGCCCGGCAATAATGAAATGGAAAGAAGCAGATTTTAACAACGGTATTTCCTCGGTTCGCGGGGTTCTGATATATGGTCCCGACGCGGGCCAGGTTGACGAATTCTGTGATGCCGCGGTGGCCAAACTGGAAATAGAAAAAGACAATCTGTTTGCGCTGGATTCGGACGAGTTGCGTGAAAAGCAGGATGCGCTGTTCGCAGAAAGCTGCAGTCCATCCATGTTCGGTGGCCGTAAAATGGTTATCATATCGAATGCGGGTGACGCGCATGCGAAACAGATTGCAGATTTGGTCGAGCATCCCGGTCTGTGTGCGACGGTTGTTGTTGCGGCGGGCGACCTGCGTGCCGGCGGCGGTTTGCGCTCTTTGTTTGAGGGTGGCGGAAAACTGGCCGCGCTGGCGTGTTATACTGATGATGCGCGTTCGCTGGCCAATCTGATACGCGGTGCGTTGTCTGCTGAAAACGGTATTACCAAGATAAGTCCTGATGCCATGTCTTATATGACAACCCATTTGGGGGGCGACCGCGGGATTACGCGCGGTTTTTTGGCAAAGATTGCATTGTATGTTGATGATAAAAAAACTGTTGAGCTGGAAGATGTAGAAAAATGTCTGCCCGACACCGGCGCTGCGGATATGGATGACTTTTTGTATTCGCTGACGGCGGGTCATATTCAACAGACGATGACTGCGCTGGACCGGTTGCTGTATGACAACGCACAGCCGAATATGATAATCCGCCTGCTGGATGGCCATTTTAAGAAACTGTTGACCGCGGTTGTCGATGGCCAGTTGCCGCGCTTGTTTTGGAAGGTGGCGGATAAATTCAATCTGGCGATGAAGATATGGCCGGCATCAGAAATTGCGGCGGTGTTGCGTCGCCTGAACGAGCTAGAGGCGCAATTGCGCACAACCGGCATGCCGGCCGAGGTTTTGTTGCGTGATTTTTCGTTAAAGCTGGCGGTACGTGCCGCCAAACTGGCTATAAAAAGAAGGAATTAAAATGTTGGCATCGGTTTACGCCCCAAAGGATTTTAAGCGTCTGCGTGCATCGGGGGATTTGGTCGCGCGTTGTTTTGATTTTATTACCCCGCATATAAAGGCCGGCATATCCACCGGCGAGATAGACCGTCTCGTTGCCCAGTTTCTGAAGGAAAACGGTGCACGTTCGTCTGATTTGGGCTACCAGGGGTATCCCAAAAGCATATGCACATCTGTAAATGATGTAATTGTTCACGGCATCCCCAGCGATGATGTGATATTAAAAGATGGCGATATTGTAAACGTGGATTTAACGGCCGAGTACAAGGGTTTTCATGGCGACGCATCCAGAATGTTTATGATTGGCAATGTTGCCCCACGGGCCCGCGAACTGGTCCAGACATGCCAGGATGCGCTGAATGCGGCGATATCTGTTTGTGCGCCTGGTGTGCCGCTGTCTGAAATTGGAAAAACGATAGAGGCGGTTGTCGCACCACACGGATTTTCCATTTCTCGGGATTTTGTGGGCCATGGCATCGGCAAGGTCATGCATGACGAGCCCCAGATTTATCATTTTTACGACAAACGCTGGGACAAGGTAAAAATGGTGCCCGGTTTGGTGTTTACGATAGAGCCGATGATAAACACCGGTCGCCCAGAATGCAAAATTGACCCAGACGGATGGACGGCGCGTACCGTTGACGGCGGCTTGTCGGCCCAGTGGGAACATACCCTCGGCATTACCGAAGATGGTGTGATAATATTTACGGAAAAAATGATATAAGACGTGGCGGGCTGGCCGGTGAAACAAACAGATACATCTTTTCACACCGGACATCGCGAACGTTTGCGTCAAAAATTCCTTGGCGGCAAATTGGCTGATTATGAATTATTGGAACTGGCGCTAAGTTTTGCGATTCCGCGCCGTGACGTGCGTCCCGTATCGCGTGCATTAATGCGCGAATTTGGAACCCTATACCAGGTTTTGACCGCCAGTGTTGATGCGTTGGCCGCGGTTCCTGGCATGGGGCGTAACAGTGCAATCTTTATCAAGACCATGCACCAGATGATGACATTGGGCTTTCGTGGATATTTTATAAAAACGCCGCTGTTTCATGATTACGCTCAGTTCGAAAATTATTGTCGCCTGAATGTTGGTGGAAAAACAGTAGAAGAGGTTCATGTCCTTTATTTGGACGGCCAGCTGTGCCTGCTTTCTGACGAGGTTCACAGCGTCGGCACCGTAAATGAGTCAAGCATCTACCCGCGTGAGATTGTGCGCCGTGCGCTGGATTTGAACGCGCGTGGTGTTGCGCTGGTTCATAATCATCCGACACCCTGTACTTCTTTTTCAGAGCAGGATAAAAAGGCGACATTGGAATTAATGCTGTTGTTGAATGCGATAAATATCACACTCTATGATCATTTTGTTGTATCAGGCGGCACGGTTTATTCTGCCCGTAATATGCATATGTTTGACTAAAATAATTCTGCCACGTCGCATACTGTTGGCATGGCGGCGCTGTCTATGTGATGAATTTGGTTTTGTATGATGCTGAAAGTGTCCTTTTTTGCCGGGGTCGGGGTGGTCCATGTTTCGTTCCATGGCCGCGATATTTTTATAACCTGAAATGCGGGTGTGAATACAAAGCGCAGTTTTCCCAGCGCGCATTGTGCCCCCTCCACGGTGTTAAAACCATCAGGGGTAATATCAACAAACTCGTCATCAATATTAAGCTCTATGGTGTATTCGTATGTAAAGTGTGCGGTTCCGTTTTCAACACGTCGGCGTGTTATGCGGTCAGGGCGCCCATCATTGTTTATATCGCGTCTGAACACATCAGCCTGGGCCAGTCCTGCACCAAATTCATCCAATGGATATTGTGTTGAAGATTCTGCCTGTCCCAGGCCGTCGTTAAATGTAGTTGTGCTTGGCGCGGGTGCTCGGTTTTGTGGGCGTGCCGGCGGTGTCTGATGTTCTGTATAGCCGCCTGTTCCGATTGTGCGCCCGATGCGTGTCCGGTCGCCTTTTATAAGCATATATGCCAAAATGCCGATAATTATTATCAGCATGGCTAAAAGTATGTTAAAAGTTATTCCGCCGCGTTGATTCGATGTCATGGAATTTGCTCTTATGTTGTTTTATTCCCGTTTTTCCTTGCCCTGTATCCAGCCCTCAATCTTGCGTATTATCTGGGCAATTTTTTCCAGCTGGTCGTCGTTAAGTGTGTTCATCGGGGTATTTAACGTAACACCTGTGGCGCGTTCCACACTGCGCTGATATGAGGATGTGTTGTTGCCATCGGTTGGCGGGGCCCATGCGCTGATTGCGCCCCCCAGTGTCTTGCTCTGGTATCGCGAGGTTTTCAACAGTTTTACTATCGCGTTCATCCCGGTCTGTTCATCGGGGAATGCGGCAAATCCGCCCGCCCGGCCAATTCCGCCGACACTGTCGCTAAAGCGTCCGGGACGAATATTACCCGGATTATTGTTACGCCATGCTCGCGAGCCGCTGCTGCGTCTTATTTTTGATTCATCGCGATACGTATAAATTACGTCGCGGCCTGATTCGTGCGCCCGCACAGGACCATTATCACTACCGGTCGGGGCCGGGTTATCTGTCTGGGGTTCTTCGGTTATTGTCTGTGTATCAACATTGTCCACATTTTCTTCTTCTGGTGTATTTTGTGTGCCGGCTATTGCGCCACTGTCGTAAATATCTAACTCTTCGTATAAATCGTTTTCATTTCGCCCGGATAGACGGGTATTACGGGAATCCAGCATTGACTGGATGTCCGCGACAGACATTTCAATTGTTTTGCAGCCGCGCTGGAATAAATCGTCGCCAAATATAACATTTATTACCGGTCCTGTGACCGATGCGATTCCTAATACAAGAATCAGGTTGCGCATATTTGTAAAAATATCGTTTTTTGCGCCACGAATCATGGAAATTGCCCATCCGAACAGTAACAGTCCCGTTACGCAAACCAATGCAATCCATGCATATTCTGCAAAGTTTGCAAATGCTCGTAAAACGCATGAAGGGTCTTCAAATGAAATGACCTGACCGCTGGTTCGGATGTTTTGAAATCCGGCGTTTTCCATTAACCGAAGAATTTGATTTAAATCCATTTATTATTTTTTAGATGCCGCGGTGGTAAAGAATCCGGGTATTGCAAAGTCTTCGTCATTTGCGGCGACGCCGGCCCATCCGAATAAATCGCCCATCAGGCCCGTATCTTCGCGACGTGCTTTTTTGAACGGCAGAATGTTTTTCAGTTTTCCTATTTTTCCCTGGTTCTGGGCCGGGGAATGCGTGGGCAGTTTGTCTTCGGCATCTGCGAATTCCGCCGCCAGCTGTTCCAGTGTTGCATCCGCATCATCTGGGCGTACAAAGTCCGTGACGGATATATCCATGGGGGCCATATCATCGTTATTGTCGGCCGCCGTTGCGTCGCCATGATCTTCACGCAGTGGTGTCATGCTTTCCAGTAACTGTTCCAGTGTTTTTTCAATCGGTGCCTCGGGGGCGTCATCGGCAATCATATCTTCGATTGTAACGCTTTCTGCGATGATTTCCGGCTCTGGTTCTGGCTCCGGCTCTTCGTGTGCTGTTTGTGCCACAGGCTCTTCTTCAATCAACGGTTCCGGCTCAGATACTGCTGCCACCTGGGGGATTTCGGCATCAGGTGCCGCATTCGCCGCCAGCACAGATAAAATAGGAATTACTTTTGTTTCGGATGCCGTGCTCTCAGAATCTGGTTCAATGGCGGCGTCATTGTTTTCTGGTTCAAGAATCGGTGTCTTGCGCGGTCTGCCACGCGTTTTTTTAACGGGCGTGGTTTCTTCTATTATAGTGGCGGTTGCCGGCATCTCGTCTGGTACGGTGGCCGGGGCCTGTATCGGTTCTTCGGTTTGGGGGGCTGTGGCTAATTGTTCTGTATCGGGTTCTTCTATTATATTTGTAATTTCTTGTGTTTCCGGGGTGTGTGTTGTGGCGTTATCAGTAATCGTGCATGATTTGGGCGCCGCCAATGCGTCATCATTGTCAACCGGAACGCCAAACAATACCGTATCATCCCCCAGCCCTAATGTTGTGCGTACCTCTTCAAATGCTGCGCGCACATCGGACATTTCAAACACTTCACTGCCGGAAATATAGATGATTTTAGTTTTCATAAAAGCAAGCCCCCCGATAATATCGTCAACATTATATCATATTTTAGTGTTGAACGCATATAAAAAATATCTTAAACTGATTGCATGGCAGATATAAAGCATCAGATTTTTCAAGAACTATCGGCTCTGGAAGAGGCGGCGTCAAAATTACGTGGTGCGGCGGTGATTGCCGGTCGCCAAACAGATTTAGAGGTTGCGATTTTATCGCAACAGGTGCGTACACTGCGTGAAAAAAATGCCCGTGCGACCGAAATGATAGATAAATCGATGGATATATTAAAGACGTTGAAATGAGTGTTGTATCAATACCGATTGTAAACAAAAATTATCCCATGGGCTGCGAGGATGGTCAGGAATCGCGCCTGATAGAGCTTGGGAAAATGGTTGATGCCCGCGCGCGTGAGATTTTGGATAAAATCGGCCCATTGCCTGAAAGTGCGCTGTTGGCAACGTTGTGCATTGTCCTGGCCGACGAGGTAAATAATAGACCGGCGCCATCCGTTTCCGATTCTGATTTACGTGAAATATTGGCCCGCATTCGTGAGATTAAGCATAAGATATCGCAATAAAAAAATCGCCCGTTTGGGCGATTTTTTTATATCTGGCGCTGCAACGAGTCCGTTATCATCTTGTTTCTTCTTGCGGCCAGCATGCTTTTATGGGATTCGCGGTGTTCGATTTCACCGGTGCGCCATCCCTCAATAACGCAGATTGCGCTAACTACTTTTTCCATTTCTTCGGAATTCAAATCCCCCAGTCTTTTGTTCAGCGGCAATCCCGTCATTTTACGCAGGCGCTGTTTATATCTGGCCACGTCATTTTCATAGGGCGGTGCATATTTTATAATCGCGCGCTCTATGCTCAGGTTTTTATAACCATCGCCACGCAACAAGTCTGCCAGCGCCGCGCGACCGGTCTGTTCGCTTGGGAATACTGCGAATTTGCCGCCTTTGCCTAAGGCGCCTTTTTCGCGTGTAAATTTGCTGTAAACCAGACAGCCCGGATTGTTATTACGCCATGCGCGCGAACCGCCGCTGCGGCAAATTGTATCGCCCGTGTTCATGATGTACAGAATGTCGCTCTTTTTATCAATTGTTTCCACAACAATCGGTTCTATTTCGTCCCATTGTGTTTCTGCGGCAACAGAATCGATAGGCTGCTTTACATTGTCGTTGACATTTATATTATATTCTTTTTTATCTGTAAGCGGTGACGCGACAGAATTCGATATATAAGAACTACCGAAAAGTGTCGCAGTGCCGGCCAACAGATATTTTACTACAGTTTTTTTATTCATTGTTTTCCCCTTTGCAATCAAACAGGGCGTGCCAAATACCGCGCACGGTCCTGATTTTGGTGTTATACGTTTTTTTGATTGGTTCGACGTGATAGAATGAATGTCACATCGTACATTCGAACAGCACATACATTTGTGCCGCCCCGACTTACCTTTCGGCAGCCCGCCCCGTTTCCAGGGAACCAAGGTTTTGTGGTGTTCTGTCATACAGACACCGGCCAGAGGTTATCCCCTGGCAATCTGTAGCTGGTGCTCCATCGCGATTAGCTTTGGCGCCGGCTCAGACATAATTTGTTTAACATCGTCGCCAAAGTATTTTGCATGCACCAGGCGCAGTAATTCTGTGCGCGGCAACGCCTGCAGACTTTTGGCGGATATTTCCGTCCCGTTGGTAATGTATTCAATCATCTTTTCACGGGGCATTGATTCCAGCCGCTTTAACTCGCGTTCGTATTCAATCTGCAGAATTTGTTCAATGTCTGCACTGAATACGTTCGACATGTCCCATGCCTCGAATACATCGCCAATGCGTTCGCGATTATGTGCCGTGAACATATATTTGCCGGTTTTTCCCGGAACAAATTCGCCGGCCTGGACCTGTCCCTGGCCCAGGAACATAATCGCGTGGAATTTGGTTTTTGCCCCACGAAAGCGCGGAACAATCCATATACTGCCCGGGCTGACGTGTTCGGCTGAAAAATTACGACGTGCGAATTCCGCGGTTGCCGCCGCACGTGCGTTCGGTGCGGATTTGTCGGTAATGCCGTGTTTCGCCAAATATTTTTTCAGCTCTGCGTTATATGCGGAATCAGATGCAAATACCCGGCCTTCTTTTATTACGCCATCGTATTCTGGTCGTGCATATTTTCTACGCATCTGGTCCTTGAATGCGACACATGCGCTTTTCCCGTTTTTTGGAATAACGGTCAGTGTGTCGCCATTTTCATTCAATGCACGCATCAGTTGGGTGTACTGGCCGTACATGCAGTGCATTCCGACCGGCGCCCCGGGCAGTTCGCGGCGTACCGCGGCGCGATATCCGCGTGTTCCGAGTGCGGGCTTTAGACGTTTTTGTGCGGCCAGCATATTTTCGATATACATATCGCACGTATTTTCGGCCCGCGCCAACAGGCGTGATTTCATAATGTCATATTGCTTTTTGTAATCAACAATCATTGCCGCCTTTGCAACCAGATTGCCGGGCACTTGCAACTCTGTCTTGGGCTTTTGCCCGACTGGCAGGTGCGATTCTTGTGCCATGGTGGAGTTTTTGCTGAATACAACCGCGCTTCCTATTAGCAGATAAGGAAACACTTTTTTATAAATATTCATTTTATTCCCCCTTTGCAGTCAAACGAATGATATGCGTTTGTGCATTTCATTCTGTTTTATGTGTTTTTGATTGGTTCGTTGCGATAAAATAATAAACTCGCCACGTACATTCAGATATTCGATTAACCCGAACACCCCGACTTACGGTGCCTGTATAAAAGCGCACACACAGCCCGCCCTAAAAAGGGAACCAAGGTTTTGTATATACAATATAGACAAAAAAATTTGGTATTTCAAGTAAAAAATTACAGGAAAAGAAAGAAGGCTGTGGTTGTTTCTTAAAATCAGATAAAGTGGTCCAGATTGGAAAAAATAAAAAAATCCCCCGCCGTTGCGGGGGGGGATTTTTTTTATTCTTTGATAATATCTTGGACGGTAACCTTGAATACAACGTCTTTCCCGGCCAAATCTGGCACATATTGTGTCGGGAATGTGATGTTTATGTCGCGGGTTTCGCCTTTTTCCATGCCGATAATCTGTTCTTCAAATCCGGGTACGAACTGGCCACTGCCTAATTTTAAAGGGAAACCGGTTGCCGTGCCGCCTTCGAATTGTACATCGCCCAGAAAACCTGCGAAATCAATAATAACCGTATCGCCGTTTTGTGCGCCGGCCTTGCTGTCGCATGCCCCCAGTGTAAATGCCCCGCACAATGCGGCCGCCGTCATTAATTTCTTCATATGTTTCCCCTTTTGTTAAAATAAAAAGCGCTTTTATCATAGCGCTTTTTTGTTTCCCCGTCCAATGTTTATTTTGAGTTGTTTGACCGGTACATCGCCATTTTTACCAGATTATTGTATTGGGCCATAACCTGTGCGTTATGGGCGGATGTCGGCGCCGATAATTTAGAATAGCCGCCCAGCACATCCCTGGCATGCTTTAAATTGCGTGCCAATGCATTGTCGCCATCTTCTTCGGCGGTGCGAATCCATTCGTTAATCTGATTCATTGCCTTTTCGTATTGTGTCATTTTTTACCTTTTAGTTGGCATATACGCAACGGAAACCGTATTCGCGCATGGTCGCGCCTTCTGCCTCTATCCGATAGTCAAAAAATGGGGTGGGGCGCATCGCATCAAATGATGGTCTGTCATAAACCATTACGATACTGTCCGCATTGCGGCCGCATACCCTTTTCATCTCGTAATCGGCGACCTTTGCTAAAATAGTACGCGCATCGCCGTCAATATCCATCCCGTCCGCGTTCTGCATCAGGCGCAGGCGCATTTCGCGCATGTCTGTATTTCCCAACAGTATTTGTACGCGAACCATTGCCCCCTTATATTCCTGCCAGCGTGTTTCCATGCGTGCCGTAGTCCAGCGATTGCTGTTTTGTTCTTTTTCTTCGGCTGTCTTGGGTTTGTATGAATCGATATTGGCATATTGGTTGTCGGACTGCATAAACTCGCTGCTGCGTTCGTTATACAGTGGCGCATCGGGTCCGCCCTGGGCAAAGTCAGTTGTATTATACGGTGCGTCCTTGTCTGTGTTACAGCCCGCCAACAGCGCGCCAGACATAATCGCAAAAATCATGAATTTTTTCATATACGTCTCTCTTTTTTTTAATTTTATCAAATAAAGCTTTTTGATTCAAGAGAGGATTTATGATAAAATCATAGTATGGCTAATGTTGTGCTGGAATCTTTGTTGCGTCCCTTGGAAGAGTTTTATAAACCTTCATTTGTTGAAGAAATTGCAATAAACCGCGCGGGCGAGGTTTGGATGCGTCTGCATGGTTCGCGCGTGCCCTGGGTTGCATACAAGGCTGAAAATTTAAGCAAGCAGTATTTGGTAGATTTGATTCATACGGTCGCAAATATTTACGAGCGGCCATTTAATCCCACGCACGGCGTGCCTGTTGTATATGCCACATTGCCGGGCAACCACCGTTTTTCGGCGATTGCCGGCCCAAATGTTCAATATGATGAAGATGATGTGACGGGCGGTGTTGCAATGAATATACGCGGTGGCAATGCCCCCGAAACCAGTTTCGAGAACTATCACCTAAAGCGTGGCGAAGAGTTGCTTAAGGTAAAGCCGCGTGAAACCGTTCGCCCCGATGACCCGTACGAGCGTTTAATGACCGCCATAAACGACGGCAGTCCGATTTTAATCAGTGGTGCGACCGCCACCGGTAAGACGACGTTTTTGAACCACATGCTGAAACTGATTGACCAAAACAGTCGTGTTATAACGGTCGAAGATGCACGCGAAATCCGGGTGCCCCAGGCTAATCGTGTACATTTTGTTTTGTCGCGTACCGAACAGAATAATGATTTTAATTATGCGCGCCTGTTGGATTTGGTTGTTCGTATGACGCCTGATGTCATCATTGGCGGGGAAATATCAACGGATAATGCATCTGTTTTGTGGGAAATGTTGGGGACAGGGCACGACCACTTTTATACGACCATTCACGCCGAAAGCGCGGATGCCGCATATGCCGCGTTTGCCGACCGTATTTTGCATACCCAGCCTGCATACAACCGTACAGATTTGATTGCGGAAATGAAAAAGAAAATCCGTGTTGTACAATTGTCTCGTGATGGTGCACTGCGTGCCGTGACAGAGGTTGTATAACATATGGATATATACCCAATTCCAATCGGTGGCTTGTGTTTTTGAAGTTTTGTGTTATAATTACTAAGATTTTAACAGCAAGTTCATTAAACTAAAAAGGAAAACAAATGGCAGAACAGAAATTTGAATGGCTGGATGATGCGCTGGCAAATGCCAAGACGGATAAAGAACGCGAACAGATTCTGAAAGATTACGAGGCGCAGAAAGTTGCCCGTGCTCAGCGCGTCGAAGAAGAGCGTCTGAATAGTCCAACCATGATTGACAAGTTTATGAAAGGTATTGCGGCGATTAAAAAGAAAATGTTTAAAAATAATGCCAAGAATAGAAGCATTTCTCAAAATCAACAGCACACACGTTAATAAAAATCCCGCCAATTGGCGGGATTTTAGTTTGTATAAAAACATTTGCCGCCGGTTATTGTCCAGCTGCCCGTGGTATCAGAACCCTTGCTGTCTTCTGGCAGGTAACAGCTGGTTATCGCCGTGGCACCGGCGCTGGCGGTTGTGCCGTATACGCCGCCCGATGCCGGACAGCGTGTGCAGCCCGACGTTCCGTTCGTGCTGTTTCCATAATATCCCTTGGCGCAACGATAGCTAGTCGATTCTTTACATGTAGGGGTTTCTGAAGTGCATTCACAATGTCTGAGGACCCTTTTTTCATATCCGGTACCCGCGGCGGTATAATCTGGGTCATTCGAGCAGTTGGAGCAACTGCAGTCGCAAAATGGAAACCCTATTTGCATTACAAAGCCAGTCTGCTTGCATGGATTTATTCTATAGCTATTAGTTGTGCTGTATCCGCTGCGGCATTTTGTGCAGTATCTAACACCATAGATTTTATTGTTTTGGTCCTTAAAACATTTAAGTTCCCCATAGTTCTCGTCCATGGTTTGTTGCTCACAATTTGGGTCGCTAATAGTAGTATAGTCTGTCAAGCCGCTCATACCTGTAGATGGGCAGGTGGTTTCATCGCAGCTTGGGTTGGCTGTACCGCCGCCGCCCCATGATACGGCCAACGCTGGCGGTGTAATGATGTAAAGTGCCATCGGCAAAATTACTTTTATTTTGTTCATTTGTTCAATCTCCTGTTTTTTTTCAAACGAAAAAACCACCAAAAAAGGTGGTCAGGAGGTTGACTACAATCCTAAGAATTGTGTGCTTATTCAATATATTCGCAACCCTCCTGACCCCGCGGGCTCAGGAGTTTGTTTTACGTCGCAATATTAAAATGGGCGCATTATGCGCGCCTTAGGTTTGTATTCCGACGCTTAGGCAGAGGTAGTCACACCTCAT
>Ga0073908_1001132_pt1 | contig 39623 bp, 33 predicted proteins | sample MucameincwithD2O_FD_65484 | JGI IMG/M metagenome (GOLD analysis project Ga0073908, IMG submission 65484) | Mouse cecum microbial communities from Vienna, Austria - Mucus amended microcosms incubated with D2O | ecosystem: Host-associated > Mammals > Digestive system > Large intestine > Cecum... | reverse complement strand
CTTGTGCTCTTTCTTGCTTGACCAGTCTTGCTTTATAGCTTTTCTCTGGAATGTTTGCAGTAGCGATACTGCAAATCTTTTATCTTTAAGAATTTTTGCTTTTCTCGATTGACTCTTTTTTGCTTTCTTGTATTCAGTTTTCAAGGTGCGTGTTTCCTTTTCTGGAATTTCCCGACCATCTCTGGCCGCCTAAGTATATTATCATGCCATCCAAATGTTGTCAACAACTTTTTTCATTTTTTTCAAAAAAATTCTCAAAACATCTCAAACCCGTTGTTTCCGAAGGCTGTACGGGTGGTTTTCAAGTGAAAATCGTCAGTATCAGATACAGCAGGATATTGTTTTCATACGCCAATTTTGCAGCATGAGATGCGTCCAAAGCAGCAAACAGCCCCGAAAATTTCGCGCTGCACTGAAAAAACGTCAGTATCGTACATGCCACCCAGACGACAGAAAGCCCTTTCGCCCCGCCGACCAGAAGCCCGCAGAACCGGTTGAAAAAATTCAGCACAGGCAGACGGCTGATCAGGTTCAACGCGTTCAGCACCAGCCGCACACCAATAAAAATCAGGAGGAATGCCAGAATAACGCTCACAACATTGATGCAGATATTTGCCAGAAACCCGGCAATGTATTCCTGTAACCCCTCCACATCGAACAGGCGGTAAATAACCGGATTGTTATTTTCCAGCAGTGCATCCCGCAAAAATCCCGGCAGCTGCATCCCCTCTATGATTTCCGTCTGCGTGCGTGCCGCGCCCTCCCCGATAATCTCGTCCAGCTTCATGGAACTGCTGATGCTTTCAGCCAAGGAACCGAATACAGGCGTCCCCCTCAGAAACCTGCTGACATACGGGCTGAGAAAGCGCGCGCCAATCAGCGCCGCAGCCATCGGCAGAAACCCCAGTGCGGCTATGACAAAACCCTTCCGAAACGCAGCAGCAGCACAGCCCAGCACAACCGCCACTACCAGAATATCCAATAAATATGGCAAATAAGAAACACTCATTTCCGTTCCTTCTTTCCTGCAAATTTTCATTATTACCATGTAAATCCTGAATTTTATTTTCCGCTGCACGAATGTATGCCTGAAAGTGGGTCATGTGCCGGAAGCCCCTGCATGGTACAGAACAGCGCCCCATGCCTGCTTTATGGTTCTTCCGGCTCGTTCCCCGGCTCACCGGCCTGCCCGCCTGCTTCCTCCGGCTCTGCCTCTCCCGCATTGTCAGGCTCTTTTTCAGGCCCCTGTCCATCCTCTGGCTCCCCAGCCTGGCCGCTTTCCGCGTCCTTTGTGTCTTCCGGCTGGTCCTCCGGCGTTTTTTCCGGCTCCGTCTTTACAGACGTCTCTGTTTTCCCTGCCTGCGCCTTCGTCATATCCAGTATTTCAATATTTTCCTGTGTCACCGCCATCACGCGGCTCAGCTTTTCCATCGGCGCAAGGTCACTTGTATCCGTTGTTGCGGTATATTCCCAGCTGAGATTCCCGCCGTTTGTCAGCCCTTTATAATCCCTGCCGTTCCCGATTACAACGCCCTTTTCCCCTGCGTGGAGAAATGTCACCGTTTCCCCGCTCTCAAAGGATGCCGTTTCCTTCCCCGAAGCGTTGATCCAGCAGACCGTTCCTTTTTCCCGTCCATCACGGTTTGCCACACTGTCCCCCAGCGCAACCACCACAAAATCCCCTGCACCGAAGGAAGCGTAATCTACTGTATTCTCCAGTTCATATTTCCATTCTTCCTGCCCATCTTTCGCGCCAATACCGTAGATATTCTTATCAGAAAGGACACCAAGCGTACCATCGTTCCAATAGCTGATAACAGGGATTACTTCGTCCTTTTTCTCTACCGCCGCAAACATACTGTCCGTATATTCCTCACTTTCGCCGGTGCTGATAAAGAAGGACAGCACCCGCGCCGTTGGTGTGATATCCGCCGTGTCCAAATAGCTTACCGCAAACATCCTGTTATCGTCAGAAATATCGGAAGAAAGCGGATAAATGCCAATGCTTTCCTCTACACGCTCCTTCAGCAGGTTTCCCTTTGCATTGTAAACATAGATACGGTAAGCTGTCGAATCCTTTGTAATCAGCGAAAGGTATCCGCTTTTGTTCAGTGCGAACTGCATCAGTGAGCCTTCCGTCTGGAGAGAATACAGCAGCCCCGAATCATCATACACACGAAGGGTCTTTCCGCTCATATCACCCACCGCAATATATTTTCCTTCGGAAACGACCAACGGGCTTGTCATATTAAATGTGTCGTTCCATTTCTGGTCGCCCATACCCGCATAATATTTTACGCCGTCCTTCGTACAAAGCGCGAAGCTCGTACCAAATGTGGCAATCGTTGTTTTGTTCCCGCTGTCAATCTGCATGCTTTCCCGCGGACGCGCCGCGCGTTTGTCCTCCGAATCTTTTTTTGAAATCTGCGTCATGAACGTTTTCAATCTGCCGCCGCCGTAGAACGTATCAATATACAGCCCGCCCGCCAAAAGGCAGACGACTGCCAAAACGAAAACCACTATCATCAGCCTGCTGTCATTTTCCTTCCGCTGCCTGCCCATGTCTTTTCCTCCGTTGTCTTTCTTTATCTCAGCAGAAAAACGACTGCTTCGTCCCTGCGTGCCAAAAAGGCTCAGGCTTTGCCGACCGCACGGCGGATTCCCAAACAGTCCGCTTTGCAAACCAGACCATAGGCCTGCCGCCAAAGGCGGTGCCAGAGAAACGCTTCGTTTCCCGAACCCTGCCGCAGCACGGAAGGGGGTCTGGCAGTCTGAAACGGCTGTGCCGTCTTTCTGCTATATAGAAAAGCCCGTTTGCCCTCTCCCGCATGTTTCCCCCATCATACTACATCCGGCATGTTTTTGCAAACCCTCCGGAATTTTGTTTTTCGTCCAAAAGCTGTATATTATGGAAATTTCCATCAAAAAACGTCCGGAAGCGCAGCACGCCCCCGGACATCAAAAATCTTAATATTATTTTGAATTGCCTGTTTTCCCGCCGGATTTCAGTTTGTTATACAATGTGATATATTTCCCTGCGGAGCTTTCCCATGAATAATCGCAGTACATCGCATTGCGCACAACGTTTGACCATTCTTCCCACCCCATATGGTAGGTATGCAGGGCCTGATCTACCGCCCAAAGCAGGCCGTTTCCGTCATAAGTTTCAAAAACGAAGCCATTCCCCTGCTTTGTTTCAGGGTTATAATGCGTAATCGTATCTGCAAGGCCACCCGTTTTGCGCACGATTGGCACAGTGCCGTAACGCAGGCTGAACATCTGCCCCAGCCCGCATGGCTCAAAGCGCGAAGGCATCAGGAACATGTCCGAAGATGCATATATTTGCTGCGCAAGCGCTTCGTCAAAGAAGATATTCGAGGAAAATCTTCCGGCATACGCCGAGCCCAAATGATCGAAAATATGCTCCAGCCAGCGTTCGCCGGTTCCCAGCAGCACAAACTGAATATCCCGCCGCATCATTTCATCTATTACCTGTGTCAGGATATCAAAGCCCTTCTGATCGGCCAGCCGCGTAATCATGGAAATCACAGGCACATCGCGCGGCTCCAGCCGCAGCCATTCCTGCAAAGCGCGCTTGTTTTCGCGTTTCCCCTCCAAAATTTCAGGGCTGAAATTTTTTACGATACGCGGGTCTGTCACAGGGTCGTTCATGGAATAGTCAATACCATTCAGTATACCGTAAAGAGAATCTCTGCGGCTGTACAAAATGCCTTCCATGCCATAGCCGAATTCCGGCGTCTGAATTTCCCTTGCGTATGCCTCGCTGACCGTTGTCACGCAGTCCGCATAATGCAGACCCATTTTCATGTAGCTGGCACAGCCATAAAACTCCGCTCCCCCGTTCCCATAGCAGGCAGGCACGCCCAGCATATCCACTGTCGCAGGCTCGAAATTTCCCTGATACTGCAAATTGTGAATGGTGAATATCGACTTGATTTTGGAATAGCTCACCATTTTACTGTAAACTTCCTTCAGATACATGCAGACAGGGCCTGTCTGCCAGTCGTTACAATGGATGATATCGGGATAAAAGTCCAGCATCGCCAGCATATCCAGCACAGCCTTGCAGTAAAACCCAAAGCGTTCGTTGTCATCGCCATGGCCGTACATGCCGCCACGCCCAAAATAATTGTTGTTTTCAATGAAATAGATCGGTACGTCTCCTTTTTTTACCAAAATCTTCGCCGTCTGCACCCGCCACTGCAAATGGACGTCAAACTCTCCCAAAAACTCCACGCCGTACATCGCTTCATTTTTGATAGACAGATATCTGGGAATCACAACGCGCACGTCTACCCCTTTTGCCCGCAGCGCCTTTGGCAAGGAACCGATGACATCGCCTAATCCGCCGCTTTTGATGAACGGCGCAGCCTCCGACGCAACTAACAGCACCTTTAAGTTATTCTGCATCTTCTCTCACCTCTTTACTACTAATCATACTATGAAATCAAACGTTCATCAAGTAAATTTCTTTTATCTGACAAAATTTTTTCCTAAAGCTTTCCAATCCTGCCGTCCGCACAAACTGCATTTTTGAAATGCCGCACAGCCCGCCGGATATTTTTATCCGTTCGCCGCAGTTATCCTCTTTTCTGTTTCACCCTTTATATTCTTTCCCTAAAATGGTATACTAAAAACAGCACACAGAACCTTTCCCAAATTTATTTTCTGCGGGAAGGGAATGGGGACGCGCTCCCCGCAGCTTAATAGAAAAGAGGTTGATTCATATGCAGAATAAAATACCCGCCCGAAACGACTCCGACCCCCGGTTCCACTGGCATATCGAGGATTATTATGCCAATGACGGATTATGGGAAAGCACATTTACCGCATTAGAGCAGGAGATCCCCTGCATCTCCGCATTTTCGGGACGCCTTGCGGAATCCGGTGCGGCGCTCCTTGCCTGCCTAGAAAAAAATCTGGAGCTTTCCCTCACACTCGACCAGCTTTATACCTACGCCAACATGCGCCTGCATGAGGACAGCGCGAATGCTTTTTATCAGGCAATGGCTGCCCGCGCGGAACGTCTGCTGGTACAGTATTCCGCGGCTTCCTCCTTCCTCACGCCTGAAATTACAGCGATCCCCGAGGAAACACTCGCATCCTTTCGTGCCGAAAATCCCGATGGATTTGCTGTTTACGCGCATTACTTTCATTCTATCCTCCGGCAGAAAGCACATACGCTTTCCCCTTCCGAGGAAAACCTGCTTGCACAGGCGGCTGAACTGGGCAGCGCGCCCCAGCAGATTTTCGCCATGCTGAATGATGCGGATATCCGTTTCCCCGCTGTACAGGATTCCAGCGGGGAGGAAATGGAACTGACAAAAGGGCGGTATATCACATTTTTAGAGAGCCCTGACCGCACACTGCGCCAGAACGCTTTCCAGTCCCTGTATTCCGTTTATCTGGGGCAGAAAAACACCCTTGCGGCGTCTTATTCCTCCTCAGTCAAAAGCGATGCGTTTTTTGCCCGCGCGCGGAAATACGGATCTTCTATGGAAATGGCTCTTTCGGACGATAATATTCCGCTTTCCGTATACGACAGCCTGATTGAAACGGTACACCAGAGTCTGCATCTGCTCCATCGTTATGTTTCCATCCGGAAAAAACAGCTGGGCGTGGATGAACTGCATATGTACGACCTGTATGTGCCGCTTGTGCCGGAGGCGGACATGAAAATTCCATATGACGAGGCAAAACAGACCGTCAAAAAAGCCCTTGCTGTCATGGGCGAAGATTATGGCAGGGCATTAGCTCACGGGCTGGAAAGCGGTTGGATTGACGTATATGAAAACAAAGGCAAGCGCGGCGGGGCGTATTCCTGGGGCAGCTATGGCGTACATCCTTTTGTACTGCTCAACCATAACGACACCATCAACAGCATGTTTACACTTGCGCATGAAATGGGGCACGCCCTGCACAGCTGGTATACATGGCAGAAACAGCCTTACCTTTACAGCGGGCATAAAATTTTTGTGGCGGAGGTTGCCTCTACCTGCAACGAAGCGCTTTTGATGGAATATCTTTTGCAGCATACTGAAAATACTACGACACGTAAGTACCTTATCAACTATTTTCTGGAGCAGTTCCGCGGGACTCTGTTCCGCCAGACCATGTTCGCGGAATTTGAGAAGATTACGCATGAAATGGCAGAGCACGGTGAGCCTCTGACCTGGGAGGTCATGAACCGCATTTATCATGATCTGAATGTGGAATATTTCGGTGAGGATATTGTCATTGACGAGGAAATTGACATTGAATGGGCAAGGATACCGCATTTTTATAATGCGTTTTATGTCTATCAGTATGCCACAGGTTACAGCGCGGCAATCGCACTTTCCCGAAAAATACTGGACGAAGGGCAAGCCGCCATTGACGCCTATCTGGACTTCCTTTCCAAAGGCGACAGTGAATATTCCATTGACCTGCTAAAGGGCGCGGGCGTGGATCTCTCCACTGCTGAACCGATTCAGAATGCCATGAAGGTTTTTGAAAGTCTTTTAGATGAGTTTGAAAACCTGTAAGAACCACAGCAAAAGAAAATACGGCCGTTTCCCCGTTGGATATGCCCGTCCAGGGAAACGGCTGTTTTATCTGCGCATCTGCTCCCGCTGTTCTTCACCAGCTTTGCCCGCATCGGATTTTTGCAGCAAAAAACGCCTTTCCTGATGGAAAAGCGTATGATATTTCCTCTTTATCCCACGCCCTTTTTCAAAGAGAAGGGGTGTCCGCGGTCGTTCGGGGAAGGGACCGCGGACTGGAAGTAAAAGGGGGCGTCCTTTTTACTTCTCTTACAGTATATGCCAGAAATATGTACAATTTATGAATAGAAACTTAAGGGTCGCTTAAGAGATATTAAGAAAAACAATAGAAAAACCTAAAATAACATGAACACAGCAAAAAACCGAACAGGCATACACGCCCATCCGGCTTTTTCATCTGTTTTATTCTCCCGCGCTTTCCAGCATGGTTTCTGTTGTTTCCATATAGTATGCCGCATCCTGCATTCCTTCTATTTTCAGAGAGAATGTTTTTCCCGTTTTGTCCACAAAAATTGTTGTCGGCAGACCATTCAGGTTGTTAATAATCCAGTTTGCAAGATTCTGGTCCGGCAGTATCGAGCCAAACGTCACACCAGCCTCCTCATATGCTTTCGCGGCAACACTTTCCGCCTCCTCATTGGGCGTATCAATGATAACCTGCACAAAATTCACATTCGGATGTTTTTTCCGCAGCTCCTGATAAAATGTTTCCAACGTATCCAGTTCGTTGATATTCGGATAGCAGTAGGACGCCCAGAAATTCACGACCGTCAAATCGTAATCGTAGAATATCGCGCTGGTGACGTTTTCGCCTTCCAGAGATGTAGAAATAAAATTCAGATACTGCCCGTTTTCCTCCGCGGCTGCCTGTGCGGCAGCTTCATCCGGCGGGAATGTTTCTATACTTTCCTCCAAAGCAGGCAGCTTTTCTGCAAGGCTGTTGTAAATTTTCTGTGCATCCTTGGAAAAATGGCTGATTCCTGATGCATAATCCGTCAGATAATAATAGCGGAATCCCTCCTGTGCAGGCAGTTCCTTCTGCGAACGCCAGAGCGCAAGCTCGTCCTGCACAGCCTCCGATTCCAGATTGTCCTCCCGCGCCGCAAGAAGTGTAAATACCGGCGTCATAAGTTCCTCAACGGGGATATCAGAATCGGGGTCGTCCAAAGCAGCCATATTTTCGCTTGGAACGAAATTATATTGTATCTTGGCGTAGATTTCCCCTTCCAGGTCTACATAAGATGCGGGAATCAGGTTCGCGTCCTCCATCGTAACCCATTCTTCCGGAATCGTATAAGCAAGGCCGCATTCTGCCAGCCGTATTTCCGTCTGCACCTCCTGCCCTTCCGCAGCGGGGGCGGGCGTTTCTTCCTTTCCACAGCCCGCAGAGCAGGCCGCCAGCAGGAGTGTCAGGAACAGGGCAATTTTTTTCTTCAAAGTCAAAACCTCCTGAAAATTCAATTTTTACCAGCCCATTATACCGGAAAATGACGCTTTGCGCAACTGCGTCTTTTCAGCAGGAACCACGGGGAAAGATGATTTTTCCGCAAATTTTTCTGTTTGCTGGGGCTGGCAGAATATTCTTGACAAATCAAACTACATATTGTAGAATATTATAAACTACATAATGTAGAACATATGGAGGTGAGAACATGCAGAGAATTTCAGATGCAGAAATGGAACTGATGCAGGTCATTTGGAACAACGAAAACCCTTTGACCAGCAGGGAAGTGATGGAACTGCTCCCCAACAACCAATGGAAACCAACGACCATACTGACAATGCTTTCGAGGCTGATGGAAAAAGGCTTTCTTCACGCGGAAAAACGGGGCCGCCAGCATTTCTACAGCTATCTGGTTTCCGAAAGCGAATATCGGAAGGGCTGCGGCAGGGATTTTTTGAAAAAATTCTACAAAGGTTCCGCGAAAAATTTTTTTACGGCATTGTTCGATGACGGAGAACTCAATGCGGAGGAACTCGCGGAACTGCGGGAGCTGCTCCGCCAAAAGGGGGAATAGGAATTGAAAACACTGTTTTGCCTGACGCTTCTGGGCGGCGGGTTTACACTGATACTGGCAGGCTTAAAAGGGCCGCTTCTGCGGAGGTGCGGCGGCAGATGGTACCGCTGTATCTGGCTGCTCGCGCTGGCAGCGTATACCATTCCTTATAAAATCGCCCTGCCGGAAATTCTGCAGGGAAGCGGCATGTCCCTTCCTGCCGGAGGAGGCGGGGCTGTCGGGGGATTCCCTGAAGCTACGGGCATTGATTTTCCTGCCGTTATCCCCTTTCCCGCAGAAACGCTTTCCATATCAGAAATCCTGTGTACCGTTTATTTTATCGGGCTGGCGGCGTTTATACTCTATACCGTATGTATTTATGTCTGTTTCCGCCGCAGACTGGAACAGGCATCGGAAATCGTTGAAAACGAAAACACAAAAGCCTGTTTCGCCGCTGTCTGCCAGACAATGGGAATCCGGCGATGTATCCGGCTGTGTGAAAACGGGCTGGCAGTTTCCCCTATGCTTGTGGGACTTTTCCGGCCACAGGTCATACTGCCCAAACGGGAATTTTCGCCTGAGGAACTGCGCATGATTTTCCGGCATGAACTGACACATTATAAAAGGAATGACCTTTTTTACAAGGCGGCGGCATTGGCCGTGCGCGCAGTGCACTGGTTTAACCCCCTTTCCGCGCTGATGCTGTGGAATATCAGCGAAGCCTGTGAATATTCCTGCGATGAAGCGGTAGTAAAAGGGCTGGATATCAAAGAAAAACAGAAATATGGAGAAATGCTTTTATCCCAGATACGTCCGGAATGGAAAAATGCACCTTTTTCCGCCGGATTTTCCGGGAAAGGAAAGCAGAAAAAAGTATTGGAAAGGCGGATTGAGGTTATTATGAGGAAAAAACAATACCGATGGGTCGGGGCAACTGTCCTACTTGCGGCAGGGCTGGTTGCGGGCACAAATTTCATGGATTTTAAGCCTGTTTACGCAGTGCCGGATACTGTTCCCGCTCAGGCAGAATCGCTGCAAAAGCCTGTTCGGAACGCTCCGCCAATTCCGTCCATACAAAATGAGGAAGACGCTGTGCGGGTAACGTCGGCCGCCGTCAGCCGTTTATTTAACACAGAAACGGCGGATATGGAAATATGGGCAGAACTCGACCATGGAGAAAATTCCGTACAGCCCGAAGGCTGGTGGTTCATAGAGTTTTCCAGAGAAACTCTTGAATATGCCGTATGGCTCAATCCAGATACGGGCAGTCTGCGGATTGTGCGCGGCATGACAACAGAAATTCTGAGCACAGAAGAAAAAACGGAAATCCGGCAAGATACCGGCTGGCTGGAAAAAGCAGAAACGCTCCTGAAAGAGAATTATGGGGAATCCAGAAAGCCCGTGGAAATATCCTTTGTCAATCTGGAAAAAACAGACCAGAGGACAGCAGACATACGCCTGCTTATGGAGGACGGGACGTATTATACCATTTCATTCCGCAGCAGTGACGGCGCGTTGAAATCGTTTCAATATACCGCAGAAAACATAGTCTGAAACAGCACAAAGGAGGGTTTTCCCCTCCTTTTCTTTTCCCTGCTCGGAAAAACGTCTGCTTTCCACCGTACTACCAACTGCCGAAAAATTTAATTTTTTATTTCAAATTTTTTAGGATTTCAAAAAAAGGGTTTTTCTCTTTCCAAAACGTATTATAATAAGAATAATTAAGAGGAACATTCTGACTTTTGGAGGTATGGAAGGAGGGAAAGGCAATGCGGACATTTTATGAAAAAAATAAAAAAGCTGTTTTTGACCTGATTATACTGATTGCCGCAATATTGTTTTGTTTTCTGTTTTTCCGCTACCTTTTTCCCATATTCCTGCCCTTCCTGATTGGCTGGCTTTTAAGCCTGCTGTTCTGCCCTCTGGCGGACAGGCTGGAAAACCACGGGGTACCGCGGGGAATCGGCGCGCTTTTGGGGATACTGCTGCTGTTTGCCCTGCTCGGGGCATTGGGCTTCTGGTCAGGTACGGGCCTTTACCAGCAGGTACGGCAGGCTTTGGAAAACCTGCCGCAGTATATGGATATGCTGGAAAATGCCATGACTGCTTTCTGGGAACACTTCGATGCGTTCCGCGAACAGCTCCCCGAACAGCTCCAGCCGTTCCTGCTGCAATTCCAGCAGGGTTTTTCGGATATCCTTTTCGCGCTGGTGAATCAGAGTGCGCCAACGTCGCTGTTTTCAGCCGTCCCGCATTTTTTCCTGAGCTTTTTCGTTGCGCTGATTTCAGCATATTTCTTCACGAAAGACAAAGCGCTCATACACAGGGCATATCTGGCGCACGTTGAACCGCTGGTTGGGTTTTCCATCGGTACGGCGCGGAAAGAGTTGGCAGCGTCTGTCTGGGGATATGTAAAAACACAGCTGATACTGATGGCATATACTTTCTGCATTTGCATTGCCGGAATGTTGGTTTTGCGCTCGCCCCACCCCCTGCTCTTAAGCGCCGTAACCGCTGTCATCGATGCCCTGCCCTTTTTCGGCAGCGGCTTTATCCTCTGGCCCGGCGCGGTGTTCCATCTGATTATGGGACGGTCGTTTCTTGCTCTGGGCTATCTGGTCATTTACGGCATCATTCAGGTGATGCGACAGGTTTTGCAGCCACGGATACTTGGGGCACAAATTGGGCTGCACCCGCTTCTGACACTGTTTTCCATGTACTTTGGTTTCCGCTGCATCGGCGTATGGGGACTTTTACTGGGTCCTGTCACCGCGGTGATACTGCGGGCGTTTTTCCGCCTGCGAAAAGGATAAGCAATGCCCCCGGCGCAATGCGTCGAGGGCAATTTTTTATTCTCAGATCCCTCTGAAAATATCAGGGCGGAATTTACTCCGCTTCCGGCTTGCGGCAATCTGGTCCAGAATTTTGTTCCTTTCCCTGTTCAGCGTGCCGCCCAGCGCGATATAGTTCGACGCATGGTTTGAACGGAACATCGTACCCTCTGCGTCAACATTGCGGATAAACAATTCCGTTTCGTCCAGCACCTCCTGCGGCTCTAAAAGCTCAATCTCCCCGCGTGCAAGCTGGTCGTACATCTCCGTACCTGGCTCGACCATCAATGTCAAAAAGCCCACATATTCCGGCTTGATAGCGGAAATTACCCGCGCACTGCCCAGCGCATGTTCCCGCCAGAGCTTTTTGCCGCCCAGCCCCGAAATCACTGTCATGGAGAGCACCATGCCAGCCTCCCGCGCTTTTTTGCCCGCCTCAATCATCTCGTCAGCCGTTACGCCTTTTTTGACTGCCGTCAGCACCTCATCCGCGCCGCTTTCCAGCCCCATATAAACCATGTCCAGTCCCGCTTCACGAAGGCGGCGCAGTTCCTCCGGCGTTTTGTTCAAAATATCCTTTGGCGCGCCGTAAACAGAAATCCGCTCCGCCTCCGGAAAATATTCGTGGCACTTTTCCAGAATATGCAGCATATCCTCTGTTTTCACAATCAGCGCGTCACCGTCTGCCAGAAAAATCCGGCGCACCTTGATATGGCTGTAATATTTCCGCGCCATTTCCAAATCCTCCTCCACATCCGCCAGCGGACGAATCCGGAAGGTCTTATCCTTGTACATGTTGCAGAATGTGCAGGTATTTCTTGCGCAGCCTATGGTAAATTGGATAATCAGACTGCCGGCTTCGCTTGGCGGCCTGTAAACGGTACCTTCATATCTCATTTTTATCTCTCCTTATCCTTGCTTTGTTATTTCTAATTCTTCTATTATACAGGGGTTTCCGCATTTTTATCAATACCTATTTCCATTTCTCCAGCGTATTCCAAAAACACGCTTCCTCCAGCATTCTGCGGCAGATTCCCACAGGAATAAAGAAAATCCATATCCCCGCGGCATCTTCTGATTGACAGCGGGACGAATTTTGTCTATAATATGGCGTGGAAAGTTTTGGACTGCGAAAACGTGGTAATGCAGGCAAGGCAGGCTTGCTTGCATTTGCATACATTGGCATGTTTTCATTGAACAAGCTGAACGGCAGTTATGCACAGCAACGAATCATTCAAATATCAGGTTAATATGGCTTTTGTTCCGCCAAACGATGCGGAAAAAGGCAGAGGCTGCGGGGTGCGGTGCCTGTTCGGGCTGTTCTTGGCGGCGGAAGTCTGGCTTTGCAACGGGCGGCGGCTCGGCGGGAGAATCGGGACCGGAATTTTCCGGCAACACCCATTTTCCGGTTCTGCCAAAGCGACAGCAGGGGTCTTATTAAAACAGATTATCCCTGATAATCTGGGGCGGGGAGTCCTCCCCGTCCTTTTTTTAGTTTTAAGGCCTTGGGGACGCTGTCCCCAATCCCCTGCAAGGGGCACGCCCCTTGACCCTTTTTTACAATCGCGCTAACGCACGATTGTATATCTTTTCAAAAATCATGTCTGTTTCCTCCATCGCTTCCCAATCTTTCATAAATACATATGGTTTCTTCTATTTTTTCAAAACATTCTTTATCTTCTAAGCCATCATTCTCCAATATTCCCTTTATTTCCTCCAAAGCCTGATAACATTTCATTTCGACAATCTCCTTTGCTGTTATTTTCAAATTGGGAAATGTGACCTCGATTTTTTCATTTGCCAATACTTCTCTCAAAATTTCCTGATATAGTTTCATACTTTCATGTTGGACTTGTATTAGTCCCATTTCAGCAGATTATCTTCCCAAAATAAAGGGCAGAACTTATTTCAGTCCATTATTTAGGAGGAAAACACATGGATTCCAAAATCAAACAGGACAAAAATATTCCCATCGGGCGAAATATCCGCGAGATACGTCTGGCAAGAGGAATCGGACAGACAGAGCTGGTGTGTATGGTGCAGCTGCAAGGCGTAACCCTAACACGGGAATCCCTTGTCAAAATCGAACGCGGCATACAGCATGTCTACGCCTCCCAGCTTTGCGCCATCCGCAACGCCCTCCAAACCTCCTACGACGAACTGCTGAAAGAAAGATAAAGACCTAAAGACCTTGGGGACGCTGGTCTGCACTCCGTTCCGGTCGGCGCTGAACGAGCGTCCCCCGGACGCTCAGCGCCCCCAATCCCCTGCAAGGGGCCCGCCCCTTGACCCGCCTTTGCACCCAGACTGCGTCTGGGCGCGGAAGGCAATTTCGTAAAAAATATATTGATCCTAAAATTTAGCAGGATAAACCCATCTTTCTTCCCCCTCTCTCATTCGCAGCCGCACGTCAGAGCGGTTGCAAATAAAGTTTGGGGTCAAGCCCTTTTCAAAGGGCTTGCAGGGTGCGGGGCAGCGTCCCGCGGCCTTCCCTCTTTAACTTTTTTCTCCTTTTCCGTTGACACCAGACGGAAATATAGTGTAAAATGCAAGTATTAATGATGAAATAATGGCTGTGAAAAGGAAAGTACGCGGCAGAAGCCTGCCCCAGAGAGCCTCGGTATGCTGGAAAGAGGCGCGGGAACGCCGCTGAAAATGGCCTTGGAGCTTCGCCCCGACCGTTGGGTTTCCCCCCGCGCTAGGCCGCGACGGCTGCGCCCGTTACCGCGCAAGGATATGCCTGCCTTCGGGCGCATACCCAAAAAGGCCCCCTCTGTGAGGACGGGGCAAAAAAAGGTGGTACCGCGGATGTTTGTCCGTCCTTTGTATATGATACAAAGGACGGCTTTTTTTCTTTCTCCGTCTGCCGCCCTGTTTCCATTCCAGAATATAATAATATTAAAGGAGAGATAAGATTGGCACAGGAAAAATTCTATATCACCACACCTATCTATTACCCCAGCGATAAGCTGCACATTGGCCATTCCTACTGCACGGTCGCAACAGATACCATGGCGCGCTACAAACGTCTGCGCGGTTATGACGTTATGTTCCTGACAGGCACGGACGAACACGGCCAGAAAATTGAGCGTATTGCCACGAGCCAGGGCATGACCCCCAAGGAATATACCGATAAAATCGTTGTGGGCATCAAGGAGCTTTGGAAAACCCTCCATATCTCCTATGACAGATTCATTCGTACCACAGACGATTACCATGTAAAAGGCGTACAGAAAATTTTCAAAATGCTTTATGACAAGGGCGACATTTACAAAAGCTCCTATGAAGGCTGGTACTGCACGCCCTGTGAATCCTTCTTCACAGAACACCAGCTTGTAGACGGCAAATGCCCCGACTGTGGGCGCGATGTGGAGCTTTTGAAAGAAGAAAGTTACTTCTTCCGCCTTTCCAAATACGGCGACCGCATCATTAAATATATGGAGGAAAATCCAGAATTTTTGCAGCCAAACACCAGACAGAATGAAATGATTAGCAACTTCCTGAAGCCCGGTCTGGAAGACCTTGCGGTTTCCCGCACCTCCTTCAAATGGGGCATTCCCGTGGAATTTGACCCCGGGCATATCGTTTATGTCTGGATTGACGCGCTTTCCAACTATATCACCGCTATGGGCTGGGGCAGCGATGACGACAGCCTCTATCAGAAATACTGGCCCGCAGATGTACACGTTGTCGGCAAGGAAATCGTACGCTTCCATTCCATCATCTGGCCCGCTATGCTGATGGCTCTGGACATGCCTCTGCCGAAACAGGTATTCGGTCACGGCTGGCTGATTATCAACGGCGGCAAGATGTCCAAATCCGTCGGCAACGTCATCGACCCGAATACACTGGTAGAGCGTTACGGCGTGGACGCAATGCGTTACTTCCTGCTGCGCGAAGTGGCGTTCGGACAGGACGGCAATTTCAATAACGAAGCACTGATTCAGCGCATCAACGCCGACCTTGCGAATGACCTTGGCAACCTTGTTTCCCGCACAGCCGGCATGATTGAAAAATATTTCGGCGGCACACTGCCCGTGGAACGCACTGCAAGCCCGTTCGATGAGGATTTGAAGGCAACGGCATCGGCAGTAATTCCCAATGTGGAGCGCGAGATGGACCACATGTTCTTCAGCGATGCACTTGTTGAAATCTGGAACCTGATTCGCCGCACAAACAAATATATCGATGAAACGCAGCCATGGATACTCTGCAAGGACCCCGAAAAGAAAGCGGAACTTGCCAACGCGCTTTACAACGTTGCAGAAAGCATTCGTATCGTTTCCATACTGATACAGCCTTTCATGCCGCTGACTCCCGCAAAAATCTGGGCGCAGATGGGTATCCCGGAAGGCGAGCTGACTGCATGGGAAAGCACGAAAACATGGGGACTGATGCCCGCAACCTTCACCGTACAGAAGGGAGAAACACTGTTCCCCCGTATCGACATGAAGAAAGAGCTGGTTGAGCTTGAGGCGGCAATTAAAGCTTCTCAGGCAACCTCTGTTGCAAACCAGCAGAAAGCGGCGGAAAAGGAAGAGGAATCCAAATATCCCGCTGAAATTACGATTGATGATTTTGCAAAGGTACAGCTGAAGGTCGGCGAAGTTCTGGAAAGCAAGGAAGTGGAAGGCTCCCGCAAGCTGCTGCGCAACATTATTAAAATCGGCAACGAGGAACGTGTGATTTTCTCCGGCATAAAGGGCAGCTACGCCCCCGGCGCATTGGTCGGCAAACGCGTTGTTGTGGCATACAACCTCAAGCCCAGAAAAATGATGGGCGAGATCTCCAACGGCATGATATTGTGCGCGGAGGACGCGGACGGCAAACTGTGCGTTCTCACCACAGATGATAAGGATTTCGCAAGCGGCAGCGAAATCAGCTGAGGGAATACAGGAAATGTATTTTGAATCCCACGCCCATTATGATGATAAACGGTTCCGCGAGGACAGGGAGGAGCTTTTAAGCACGCTCCTCCCCGCCTCCGGCGTGGATACTGTTATCAATATCGGCTGCGACGTGAAAAGCTCGGAAATGAGTATCCGCCTTGCCGAAAAATATCCGTATGTGTATGCTTCCGTCGGTGTACACCCGCATGAAGTGGGCGAAATGAGCTCTCAGACCATTGAAAAGCTGAGAAACCTCAGCACACACCCCAAGGCTGTCGCCATCGGCGAAATCGGTCTGGACTATTATTATGATTTTAACCCGCGGGAACTGCAAAGATTCTGGTTCCGGCAGCAGCTGCGGCTGGCGGAAGAGGTCAAAATGCCCGTTGTCATCCATTCGCGGGACGCGGCGCAGGAAACCTTTGAAATCATAGAATCCTCTGCTGTCAGGCGGGGCGTAATCCACTGCTATTCCGGCGCGCTGCCGATGGCACAGGATTATGTGGATATGGGCTTTCATATAGGCATCGGCGGCGTAGTAACGTTTTCCAACGCCAAAAAGCTGGTGGAGGTCGCAGAGGGTATCCCAATGGAGAAAATACTCATCGAAACAGACAGCCCTTACCTTGCGCCGAACCCCAACCGCGGCAAGCGCAACGATTCCCGCAACCTCAAGTATATTGTGGAGAAAATTGCCGAAATAAAGGGAATTTTGCCGGAAATTGTCGCGGAAACGGCTGCCAGAAATGCCAAAAGTCTATTTCTTCAAAATTAGTTGCATAATTGTTACAAATGTGTTAATATACTTTCTGTAAAGGGTAAAGGTATCGAACATACCGAAGATTCCGCAGGCTAGGCCCTCCCCCTGTCCGTTTTTGCATCACGCATCAGGGGCTGTTTTCTTTCGGTATATCCAATATCTTTATTTTTGCAGTTTGTTTTGAAAAAAACAATGTATGCGGAAGTGACGACTCCCCGTGTAAATACGACTGCGAATCCATCCCGAAACATTCGGGCGGAACAAGGCATAATCTAATGTCTATCATCTTATCACAAGAGGAACGGCACGCCTCCTGCTTTATTTCCCACTGGAAGGGCGCCGTTCAAGGAGGAAAAAATGAAAACGCATCTTAGAGTATTTGCTATCGTGGTATTTATATTGGTAATCGGCTGCGGAACAGCATCGGCTTACAGCAACATGAACACACAGTCTGTCATCGTAAATGTTGACAGCGTACCCCATATGGTTTCTACGGAGCAAACGACCGTCGGCGCACTGCTGAAGGAACTGGAAAACGTTATCGGCACAGATTATTTTCTGGAAGACGCAGATGAGGACGATCCCGTCGAAAGCATGATGACCATTTCCCTGACCTCGGTTACGGAAAAAATCGTTGCGAACGTGGAAACAATGCCTTATGACACCATACGCCGGCCGACCCTCAGCATGAAGATTGGCGAATCCCGCGTAGTCCAGAAGGGTTTAAATGGACAGATGTCCATTGTCAACAAGGAAACCTATCATGGTAACGAACTGATTGATTCAGAATTTATTGAGGAAAAAGTCCTTGTTGCGCCACAGGACGAAATCATCGAGGTAGGCTCTACCGGCATCATTGACGGCATGTCATTCTCAAAAGCGATTAACGCGCGCGTAACGGCTTATACGCCTTCTGACCCGGGCTGCACAGGCATCACCGCAACCGGCACAGTGGCAGGTCACGGCACCATCGCGGTAGACCCCAGCGTCATCCCGTTTGGCACTACGGTGTATATCCCCGGCTACGGCGTAGCCATTGCGGAGGATACCGGCGGCGCTATCATCGGGCACCGCATAGACGTCTGCTTTGAATCAACCGATGACGCGCTGGAATGGGGCGTACAGAATTTGTCCGTATATATTTTATCCTGAAAACGAAACAAAACCACGAAGCAGCGCCGTTCCTGTATGGCAATGTAATCATACGGGGACGGCACACAAAAAGCGGCAAAACCTTCTGATAAGGCTTTGCCGCTTTTGTTATGCCACAATATGGTAAACCTGTTTCGCCTGTTTATTCCGGGAGCTGCTCCTCCAGAGCTTCCTCGTACGCCTGCTGGGTATTTTCATCGAAGCAGACCATTGTCACCTGCTCAATTTCCGTATTCTCTCGCAGAAACGCCAAAATTTCCCGCACAGCAATCTGCGCCGCCAGCTTCACAGGGAACCGGTACACCCCCGTGCTGATAGAGGGGAACGCAATCGTCTTTACGCCATACTCCGCCGCAAGACGAAGGCAGTTTTTGTAACACTCCGCCAAAAGCTCCTCTTCCGCCCATTTGCCGCCGCGCCAGACCGGCCCCGGCGTATGGATAACATATTTTGCTTTCAGCTTATAGCCCTTTGTAATCTTCGCATCGCCCGTCCGGCAGCCCCCCAGCGTTTCACACTCCGCCAGAAGCTCCGGTCCTGCGGCGCGGTGAATCGCACCGTCCACGCCGCCGCCGCCCAGCAGAGATGTATTCGCCGCATTGACGATCGCGTCTGTTTTCGCTTTTACAATATCTCCTTTTGTGATAGAAAAACGTTCCATAACCTCAACCCCCTATCTTTGGAATGAAAGTCCTTGTCCCCATTTTATCCCTTTTCAGAAGGTTCGTAAAGATATTTTTGCAAAAAAGAAAATTTTTCCTGAAAAACCGTTAAAGGACATGAAAACAGCTTCTCTTTTTTGATTGCTTTCCAAGTCAAACGCTGGCGGAATCCCTATTCCTTTGACCAAACGCGGCACTGGCCAATCCGCCTGCCGTCATCGCCCTGCTCCGCGTCATAAGCAAACTGCTTCAGCAATGCGCACGGAAACTCTCCGCAGGCGCCGCAATGTGCCAGCCCCCTCCCTTCGCAGCAGTCTTTTACAGGGCAGCTTTCTCCCCAAAACGGCTTCTCCATATGTACGCAGCCCGGGCAGCCCATCTGCTCCCGATATGCACATTCACCGCACAATAACCCGCATCTTGATTCAACCATAGCCATCGCTCCTTTTTGAAAGTATTCCCTGACAGTATACCCAAAGGAACCAGACAGCGTACTGTCATGTTTCGCGGTAATTCCGCAAAATATTTTCCGCCTGCAACAGGATTTCAGCCCGCAATCCCTCCGGCTCCAACACGACCGCCTTATCCCCAAACTGCAATACCCAGTCCCGCATATTTGTATAACTGGCGAAATCCCGCTTCAGCAGGAGCCGCCCATCCTCCAGCATCGTCCAGCAGTCCAGACCATATTCCTCCACCAGCCGGTATTTTTCGCTTGCCGCAAAAACCGCTTTCAGGCGGTAATTTCCTGCCGCAAGCCTTCCGGAAAACACAAAGCTCCCTTCCGGCAGCTCCCGCGGAGAAAATTCCTCCGCCAAAACTTCCAGATTCCAGAGCCTGTTCAGCTTGAACAGGCGGAAATCCTCCTGCTCCATACAGTATCCAAATACATACCACGCCGACCATTGAAACACCAGCCTGTACGGCTCTATGGCACGCGCAGATTCGCCTTTTTCATAAAAATAACGGAAGGCAATCCTCTGCCGCCCAAGGATTGCCCGCCGGATACGCTCTATTTTTTCCGTCAGCGCCACACGGTAAAACGAAGCAAGGTCTATCAGGAATACATCCTGCGCGTTCATTTCCCTGCCGGAAAGTTTTTCCCGAAGCCCCTGGCTGTACGGCTTTTCTGACACACTATCCAGCCCCGTCAGCCCTGCAAAGACCGCCTGCAGTTCCGCCTCCGTCAGGAACGCTTTATTGACCCTGTAGCCCTCGGCAATCGAAATGCCGCCGCCATACCCCTGCACCGTAACCAGCGGGATGCCCGCGCGGCAGATGTCCTCGATATCCCGGCTGATTGTCCTTCTGGAAACCTCAAACCGCTCCGCAAGCTCCGGCGCAGTCACCTTCCCCTTTTGAAGCAAAAGCATCGTTATCCCTATCAGCCGGTCAATTTTCATGACGTTCCCCTCCCATCTGCAAATACCATAAAACCACCTCTGGCATTTTACACAAAAAAATGGAAGTTACAGGGCTCGAACCTGTGACCCTCTGCTTGTAAGGCAGATGCTCTCCCAGCTGAGCTAAACTTCCACTTTATATCGAACTATGAACTTGTAAATGACCCGTAAGGGAATCGAACCCTTGTTTCAGCCGTGAGAGGGCCGCGTCTTAACCTCTTGACCAACGGGCCAGAATAGCGGAGGAGGGATTTGAACCCCCGACACTGCGGGTATGAACCGCATGCTCTCGCCAACTGAGCTACTCCGCCTCAAATCTGCCTATTCAGTATAGCGGAAAGGCCAGAGTATGTCAAGCATTTTTTCACAAATTTTTCAAAATTCCGGCACAAAATAATCATTCGCCGCGGTTGATGTAAAGAACCTCGTTCGGCTTCACCATTCCAAGGTATTCCCGCGCCATCTGTTCGATATAAACATCGCTGTTATAATAATCCTGCCGCTTTTCAAACTCTATTTTCCGCTCCTGTTCCGCGTCAATCTCATTTTGCAGAGCAGCTTTTTCCTCCAGCAGTTCCTGATAACGGTTCGCCTGGTTCCCCACACCGACTACCACCGTACAGATAAACAACGCCATAAACACCCGCAGAAATACGGAAGATGGTCTTGTACCTTTATTTTTCTTGTTTTCTTTTTTCGCCATGCATAAGCCCCATTCCTTCTGTTATCTCCGGCGCAGTATTTTCCAATCCCGCCGAAAACGCCTCTTATTCATTTTCACATAAACCCGCGCGCTTTGCAACAGTTTTTTTTGCCAGCTTTCGCAAAAGCCGCCAAATTTCCGCAGAGGTTTCCGAAAAGGGAGGAAAAGCAGGCGGAACGGCGTAAAAAGGATACGAAAAAAAAGGCGCACCAGATACTTGATAAGCCGTATCACGCTGTCGCTGACGGCGACGACCCAGTGGCTGAGCGTCAGAAAATACAGCCCCATGCCGCCGAACAGCCCGAACAGCGAAAAAAAACGCACCTCGCCCGAATTGGCACGCAGAAGAACCCCGAACACCAAAAAAACAGCGGTCAGCCAGAAAAGCGCGTCCTCCGCCTGTATCCAGAATCGCTTATGGTGCAGGCTGTGGCGAAACACACGCAGACAGTCATATAAAAGCCCCATGCCGCCGCCCAACGCGATGCAGAGCAGAAACATCCGCGCCTGTTCATGCAGAGATAATATCATTTGCCGCGCCCCCTATCAACGGAACAGCTTTCCGAGAAGCGGATGCGTCCTGCCGCCGACAGCAGAGCCGTCAGAGTAGTCAATGCTGTCAATCGTACCATTGACCGTGACCTCCCCCTCCTCCAAATCCAGCTTGCCAATGTGCAGTTCCGCACCTTTCAGCACAAGCAGTCCGCAGGTCGTTTCCATCATTACGCCCTCCTCGTCAAAGGAGATCACCTCCAGAACACCGCCAATCTGCAACTTTTCACGTTCCTCCATCATCAAAGTATGGTGCCCGCCCCTCTTTTTTTCTTCCGCCAAAACGAATCCCTCCCATAGATTTCCTGCTAATAGCTTATGCGGATGGGCTTCACGGCAGACCTGAAATCAAAAAAGCGGCCATAACAGGCCGCAAAATTTCAGAAATTTTCAATCAGCCGGATAAATTTCCGTACAAATCCGTTCCCTCTGCGTCAATTACGACAATAACGGGAAATTCCTCCACCACAAGACGCCGTACTGCCTCTGTTCCCAAATCCTCATAAGCGACGGTTTCGGCTTTTTTGATACATTTGGAAAGGAGCGCGCCCGCCCCGCCGACAGCGGCAAAATATACTGCCTGATTTCTGCGCATGGCGGCAATGACCTCCGGCGAACGCCGCCCTTTCCCAACCATGCCTTTCATGCCCAGATCCAGCAGACGCGGCGTGTATTTATCCATGCGGCTGGCGGTTGTCGGTCCGGCGGAGCCAATGACATGCCCCTGCCTTGCGGGAGAAGGCCCCATATAGTAAATGGTCTGTCCTGCGATTTCAAACGGGAGTGTGCCGCCCGCATCCAGCGTTTCCGCCATCCTTTTATGTGCCGCGTCCCGCGCGGTATAAAGCTCGCCCGTCAGATATACATAATCTCCTGCCCGAAGTCCGCCAATGTCCTCCTGTGTCAACGGCAGCCTGATATGCTTTTCCATGTTCCTGCCCCCTTTCAAAGTACACGGCTGGCATGCCGGTTGACATGGCAGCAGAGGTTGACAGCCAATGGCAGCCCGGCAATATGCGTCGCATAAGTATTGATATGCACCGCAAGCGCAGTGGCATTGCCGCCCAGTCCGGCAGGGCCGATTTGCAGGGCGTTGATGCGCTCCAAAAGCTCCGCCTCCAGCGCACAGACATGCGGCAGTTCGGAAGGCGCACCCGTTTCACGCGTCAGAGCCTCTTTTGCCAGCAAAGCCGCTTTTTCAAACGTCCCGCCGATGCCTACACCCACCACCAGCGGCGGACAGGCATTCGGCCCCGCTTCGGCAACCGTCTGCACAATGGCCTCTTTCACGCCCTCTGTGCCGTCTGCGGGCTTCAGCATGAATATGCGGCTCATGTTCTCACTGCCGAAGCCCTTCGGAGCAACAGTGATTTCTACCTGATTCCCCGGGACAATGGAACAATGCAGTATGGCGGGAGTATTGTCACCTGTGTTCTGCCGGAGCAACGGGTCGCCCACAACAGATTTCCGGAGGAATCCCTCTGTATACCCGCGGCGCACGCCATCGTTTACGGCTTCCGTCAAATCTCCATCGAAAAAATGCACGTCCTGCCCGATTTTCAGGAAAACGACCGCCATTCCTGTATCCTGACAGATAGGAATGCTTTCTTCTGCGGCAATTTGCAGGTTTTCCTCCAGCTGCCCTAAAATACGGCTGGCAAGCGGGCTGGTTTCCTGCCCTGCCGCACGCGCCAGAGCGTTCCGCATATCCGGCGAAAGAAAGTGATTCGCCTGTATGCAAAGTTCACAAACCGCCTCCGCAACCGTTTTAACCGAAATTTCCCGTATCATACACACCCTCCTACCGCGTCCGCAACTGCTTTTGCAACACGCTTGTCAAACGCAGACGGAATGATGTAATCCTCGCGCAGTTCTGTTTCACTAATCAGCCCCGCAATGGCATAAGCCGCCGCCAGCTTCATGGGGTATGTAATATCCCTTGCGCGCGCGTCCAATGCGCCGCGGAATATGCCGGGGAATACAAGCACGTTGTTAATCTGGTTCGGGTAATCGCTCCGGCCTGTCGCTATAATGCGCACGCCTGCCGCTACGGCTTCCTCATAGGAAATTTCCGGCGTAGGGTTCGCCATAGCGAAAACGATCGCGTCCCGGTTCATGGTTCTGACCATTTCCGGCTTCAATATATTTGCCGCCGAAACGCCGACAAATACATCCGCGCCCACAAGCGCGTCCGCCAGAACGCCCGTCCTGCCCTCCGGATTTGTCAGCCTTGCCAGCTCCGTTGTATGCGGGAGCATATTTTCACGCCCTTCCGCAAGGATGCCTTCTTTATCGCAAATCAGCATATGCTTCACCCCTGCATGCAGGAGCATTTTCGCAATCGCCGTGCCTGCGCTCCCCGGGCCATTCAGCACAACGCGGACTTCCTCCATTTTCTTCCCTGTCAGTTTCAGCGCATTCAGGAGCGCGGCTGTTACAACAATAGCAGTACCATGCTGGTCATCATGGAACACAGGAATGTCCAGCTCTTCTTCCAGACGCCGTTCGATTTCAAAACAGCGCGGCGCGCTGATATCCTCCAGATTGATCCCGCCGAACACAGGCGCGATACGTTTTACCGTTTCAATGATTTCCTCTGTGTCCTTCGTTGCAAGGCATATGGGGAAAGCGTCCACATTTCCAAACACCTTGAACAACACGGCTTTCCCCTCCATAACGGGCATGGCGGCCTCCGGCCCAATATCGCCCAGCCCAAGGACAGCCGTCCCATCTGTAACCACAGCAACAAGGTTCCCCTTTGCCGTATAGGTATAGGCATTTGCCTTTTCCTTCTGTATTTCCAGGCAGGGCGCGGCAACGCCGGGGGTATAGGCTGTGCTTAAATCCTCGCGCGTTTCCAGTGCGATTTTGCTGGAAACACTGATTTTTCCTTTGTTTTCCTTGTGCAGCTGCAATGCCATTTCAGCGTAATCCATTACAAACGGCCTCCTTCCGCTTTTTTCATAAGGTATTCTTTCCCGGAAATTCCGGGTTCCGTCATGCCGACAGGGCTCAGGATTTTTTCAAGCTCTTCTTCTGTCAGCAGCCCTTCCTTCAAAATCAGGCTGCGGACGGTTTCGCCAGTCTGCAATGCCTGCTTGGCGATTTCCGCCGCCTTTTGGTAGCCGACATGCGGGCAGATGGCAGTAATGATGCCGACGCTGTTTTCCACCAGATAGCGGCAGCGCGTTTCATTGGCAGTGATGCCCTTCATGCAGTTATCCACAAGCGTCCGCACGGCATAAGCGAGGGTATCGATGGACTGGAACATGCAGTAAAACACAATTGGTTCAAATGCGTTCAGCTCCAGCTGTCCCGCTTCCGCCGCCATGGTGATGGTAAGGTCGTTCCCGATTACATGGAACGCCACCTGGTTGACAACCTCCGGAATGACAGGGTTGACCTTTCCCGGCATGATGGAGGAACCATTCTGCTTCGCGGGAAGGTTGATTTCCCCGAAACCCGCCCTCGGCCCGGAGGACATCAGCCGCAGGTCGTTGGATATTTTGGAGAGCGTGACCGCGCAGGCCTTTACCGCCCCGGAAACGGCGACAAACGGGTCGAGATTCTGCGTTGCGTCAATCAGGTCAAACGCCTGCACAAACTCCATATCAGAAACCTCCGACAGCTTTGGCACAATGCGCCGCAGATAGGCTTCGTCTGCATTAATGCCCGTGCCGATGGCAGTGCCGCCCATATTCAGCGTCCGCATTTCATCCATGGCCTTATCCATGCGGTGGATATCCCGCAGGATTGCGTCAGCATATGCCTGGAATTCCTGCCCAAGGCGGATGGGGACTGCATCCTGCATCTGCGTGCGCCCCATTTTAATCACATGGTCAAATTCCTCCGCTTTTTCGGAAAGGGCTTCATGCAGGCGTATCAGCTCCTTTTTCAGGCCGCCCAGCAAGCGCAGCGCCGTCATTTTGCCTGCTGTGGGAATGACGTCGTTTGTGGATTGGCCGCAGTTCACATGGTCGTTGGGGTGGATAAGGGAATAATCCCCCTTTTCCCCGCCGAGGAGCTCAATCGCACGGTTGGCAATGACTTCGTTTGCGTTCATATTCAGAGAGGTTCCAGCGCCGCCCTGTATCGGGTCTACAATAAAGAATTCGTGCAGCTTCCCGCTGATGATTTCATCACAAGCGTGTACAATCGCCTGCGCCTTCCTCTTTTCCAGTATGCCGGTTTCGCAGTTCGTAATGGCTGCCGCTTTTTTGATAAACGCAAGGCTGTTGATGATTTCTGGGTGCATTGCCAGCCCGGTGATATGGAAATTTTCTGCTGCCCGAAGGGATTGTACGCCGTAATATACATCCTGCGGGACATCCTTTGTTCCAATGGAATCCTTTTCTGTACGATATTGCAAGCTTGTTTTCTCTGTCATATCAGCCGCCTCCCAATCTAATAGCCAATACTTATTATTTGTCGTTTACTTCCAGATGCAGTACGTCTGGCCTTGCGTAATGCCCGCAGGGGTCGAATTCCATACGGCTTGCAGGCACCTTCTGCATATCCAGCTCCGCGTAAATGATTTCTTCCTTATCCCAAACCGGCTCGGTTACATAATTGCCGAAGGGGTCGACTACGCAGCTGCCGCCGCGGCAGACAATTTCCGGCAGCTTTGCAATTTCCTCCGGGCAGCACAGGTCTTTCGGGTACATATCCCTTGTGAAAAACACATCACAGTTGATGAAAAAGCACTTGCCCTCAATGGCAATATGGCGGATGGTTGAAAACCATGATTCATAATCATTCGTATTGGGGGAGATATAGATGGTAATGCCCTTCTGGTAGAGCGCGACGCGCGCCAGCGGCATCAGGCTTTCCCAGCAAATCATAGCGCCCACCGGCCCCCACGGGGTATCCGCGACGGGGAAATAATGCTTATCCGCATCGCCCCAGACAAAACGCTCCGCACCGGTAGGCTTCAGCTTCCTGTGTACGTGCAGCAGCTCGCCCTCCGGGGAAAACATGATATTTGAATTATAGAGTGTTGCGGTAACAGCATCCCGCTCAGATACGCCGATGCTGACATAGGCATGGGCCTGTTTTGCCGCCTGTGCAAGCCGCTCCGATTCCTCTCCCGGCACAACGATGGAATTGTCATAATAAGCCTTCCAGTCCTTCCTGCCCTCCTCATTGCGGCTGCCAACGGTAAAACCGTACGTCATTCCGTAAGGATAGCCCGCTATAAACAGCTCCGGGAATACGATAAGTTCCGCGCCCTGTTCCGCCGCCTCTGCAATCAGCTTTACGGCTTTGTCCGTTGACTTCGTTTTATCAAACATCACCGGCGCTGCCTGTACAACCGCAATCTTACATATGTTCTGCAAATCCTTCATTTTCGTCACTCCTTATTTTTATTAGATTCCTATTCCAACCTTGGGCAGAGCCCTGCATTACGCCCGAATGCAGACCTCTCCCGCAAGGGATTTCGCAAAATACCGCTGGATTTCCTGCGGGTCGTCCGTCTGCCCCAGCGTCCACATCAGCTTGGTATATGCCGCTTCGGCAGTCATATCATACGCCTGCAATACGCCGCTTTCCAGCGCCCGCAGCCCTGTTTCGTATACGGAAAGGCTGCTGCCTTCATACAGGCACTGGCTGCCCGTCAGAACTGTGATGCCGTTTTCCACAGCCTGCCGCACTGCGCCCATAAAATCCCGCTTCAGGAACGGGATTCCTCCCAGCCCGAAGGCCTCAATATAAATACCTTTGCAGCCCTGTCCTGCCAGCATGTATATGATTTCCGGGTCAATCCCCGGGTACAGCTTGAGGATGCAGACACGCTCCGAATAACCAGTATGAAGGGAAAATTCCCCCTCCTGCCGCGGGAGCAGCTCTGTATGTACGCAAAGCCCGAGGGAGTTAATCTCTGCTATGTATGGGTAGTTGATGCTTTCAAATGCGTCAAAACTCATGGTGCGCACCTTGGACGAGCGGACGCCCAGCATCACCTTTCGGTTAAATGCTACAAACACGCCAGGATGCCCGCCTGCCGCCATATAAACGGCACAGCGTCCATTCTCCATGGCATCCGCAACGGGATGGCTGATAGAAAGCTGGCTGCCTGTAATCACAACAGGAATCGGAACATTCCGCAGCATAAAGCCCAGCATAGAAGCGGTATAAGCCATTGTGTCCGTACCATGAATCACGACAATTCCGTCATACAGCGGAATCACCTCCGCTATGCGTTCCGCAAGCCGTTTCCAGTCCTCCGGAAAAATATTCGCGCTGTCCACGGAAAACAGGTCCTCCATTTCCAACTCTATACTCCGCGTTACAAGCCGCAGTTCGTCCAGCAGTTCCTGACTGCTTAAACCCGGGGTCAGCCCCTTTTCTCCCTGAACGGAAGAAAATGTTCCGCCGGTATTTATCATCAATATTTTTTTCATGCTTCTCTCTCCGTATCATTCGCGTTTTAGGTAGTGTCGTCATAAGTCACGTATACGTATTTTCGAGCATAATTTTGGCGGATTTCAGGCAAAAATTCGCAGACGTACAATGCTGCATTGCCGCGCTGCCCCAGCGGCGGAGCCGCCAGGCGGGCGGTACGGCAAGGATTTTTAACGAAGACGCCGACAAAATTTGCGGAAAGGCGTATGCAGACACTTGTAATGACACTGCCTGGACATATCTTTCTTCCTGCCTTTTCTTTACAAACATCATAGCACAGATTATAATATAAGTAAAATTAATGATTTTTATTATGATTATAATTTTTTATAATTTAGGAGGTATGTTTTATGGAGCTGCGCCATCTGACAACATTTATACATGTCTGCGAATTTATGAGCTTCTCCAAAGCGGCAGAGCATCTGAGTTATACGCAGTCTTCCGTTACACAGCAGGTTCAGCAGCTGGAAGCGGAACTGGGCGTTGAACTGTTTGAGCGGACAGGAAAACGCTTTTCCCTTTCCACAAAAGGGCTGGAGCTTCTGCCCTATGCCAACCGCCTCACTTCCCTTGCGTCTGAAACAAAGGCAGTCATTTCCAATGCCCAAAAGCCAAGCGGTGTTCTTCGCATTGGGGCGATTGAATCCACCTGCAACTATATTCTGCCGCCTGTTTTGAAACAATATCTGAAATTGTGGCCATCTGTGCAAATCTCCGTACGCAATGCGACAACGTTGGAAATTATGGAAATGCTGCGGAAAAATCAGGTAGATTTGATTCTGACGCTGGATAAAAAAATCGCCGTTCCCGAGTGGAACACCGCATGGGAGCAGCCGACAAATATTGTTTTCCTCTGCTGTCCCGCGCATCCATTTGCGGGGCGGACAAATATCCGCCTTCGGGATATTCTGGAAGAAAATCTTCTTCTGACAGAGCCAGGCTGCAATTACCGGCAGGTATTTGAGCATGACTGTGCAGAACGGAATCTGGAAATCAAATCTAATCTGGAAATTGGGAGTATCAGCAATATTCTCGATTTCACAAAGCATAATTTCGGCATAACCTTCCTGCCCGAAGCCACCGCCCACGCAGAGCTGCAAAAGGGGAATCTTTCTGTATTCCAAATGGAGGATTATTCTATGCAGATGTTGATTCAGCTGATCTACCGAAAGGATAAATGGATTTCTCCCGCTATCAGGGAGCTGATAAAACTGAGTATGTGCATGGGTTCAGATGAGTGCGAAAGCAATGCAAAATAATGGCGTAATAAAGAGATGTAAAAATTTATCCGGAACATAAAAAAATTGGAAATTCCTGTTTTCACACAGAATTTCCAATTTTTACGGAGAAGGAGGGATTTGAACCCTCGCGCCACGCGAATGACCTACACCCTTAGCAGGGGCGCCTCTTCAGCCTCTTGAGTACTTCTCCAAAATGCCTACTGCAAGAAACAGTATAGCATCATTTTTATAGCTTGTCAAACCTTTTTTTGAAAAAATATGCTCATGATACAAAAAAGGAATGCCTGCCCCGTCTTTACTTCACCATTGCATGCTGCCATTTCGTCCCGCGGTAACGTATGATGAACAATATTGCACGCACAAGCCAGTCTATCGTCATCGCGACCCACACGCCGAGTACACCCATCTGCATTTTTACGCCCAGCAGCCAGCTGAACCCGATACGGAACACCCACATGGATATGACTGACCAGACCATGCAGTACTTCACATCGCTTGCGGCGCGCAGTGTATTCGCCAGAGAAAACGCTTCCGGCCATATCAGAACGGCGCACACAGCGTGCCACCAGACAATCTGCTTCGTAAGCATAACAGCCTCGTCCGAAAGATTATAGAGATACAGCACAAGCGGCATAGCCGCCAGAATCACAATATTAAACACAATAATCATGACATGTATCAGCTTCAGTATTTTGCGCGTATAATACCTTGCCATATCATAATCCCCAGCGCCGACACAGCGGGAGCAGACCGTAATAATCGCCATACTGACGGACATCCCAGGCAGGACCTGGAACGTTGAAAGGATATTGCCGACTGCGTTTGCCGCAATAGACGCCGTCCCAAAACTCGCAATCATGCTCAGCACCAGTATTTTCCCCAGCTGGAACATGCCGTTTTCCAGCCCGTTCGGCACGCCGATATAAGCAATTTTTTTCAGCATGGCGCCATCCAGCCGGAACGAAAACGGTTTATCCAGTCCCAGCACAAGCCCCGGCGCGCGCAGCAGTATCAATATCCCCACGCCCGCAATGATACGGGAAACAAGCGTTGAAACCGCCGCACCGGCAACGCCCATATGAAAACCGAAAATCAGCAGGGCATTGCCGCAGATATTGATGGTGTTCATCAGGAAAGACAGATACATCGGCACCTTGGAGTTACCCATAGAGCGGAATACCGCCGCACCCGCATTATAAAGCGCGATAAACGGTATGGACGCGGAAACAACCACAAGGTAAATTTTCGCCGCCTCCATGACATCAGCCTCAATATGCCCAAATACATTATGCAAAATAAAGCTGCGCGCCAGATAAATCAGCACCGTAATGAAAATGGAAAACAATGCCGTAAACAGTATGAGCTGATTAACAGATGCCCGCGCCTTCTCCCGGTTGTTCTGCCCGAGATACTGCCCCGCAACTACCGCGCCGCCCGTTGCCAGCGCCGCAAACAGATAAATCAGCAGTATGAAAATATTATCTACCAATGACACGCCCGAAACAGCGTGCTCCCCCACGCTTGCAACCATGATGGAATCCGACATGCCAACCAGTATCGCCAGCAGCTGTTCAATAATCATCGGCGCAATCAACCGCCGCAAATCCCGGTTTGAAAACAGATGTGCCTTTTTCTCCTCCATTGCTTCCATCTTCCGCTCCCCCTTTTCAAATGACGAAAGCGTCCCGTTTCAAGATCCGGGACGTCTTTCTATGGACTCCATTATAGCCCTCCGATTTTGCATATGCAATGCAGAATCCACAGGGAAAGGCTTTTTTGTGATATTGCCCAAAAGCAGGCAGATTTTCCCCGTTTTTTCCATCAATAGTCGGTGTTCTACGGCAGCAGGAATTCCTGATTTTTTGCACGGATATCCATAACTTTGGTGCCGTAGCCCTTTTCTTCCAACATTCTGCATACACCAAACTTCCCCCAGAAATGCATGGGGAACATAATTTCCGCGCCAATTTCTTCCATAAAATAATCCGCCGCCCAGTAATATTTGTCTTCCAGCCGCAGATCCACCGGAATAAACGCCACATCTATCCTGCGCCCTTTCAGCTTGTCGACTTCTTCTGTGTAGCTTCTGGCAATGTCACGGTTGAAAGCATCGCTCTCGCCGTTCCAGTGCCACCAGTTCAGGTCGCCCGCGTGATATATGTGCCTGCCGTCCACCTCCACAAAGAACGCAACACCCTCGTCATTCGAACGCAGTGTTTCAATGTGAACCCCTGCAAAATCATAGGCTGCGTGCGGCTCTACCACCAGCTTCTCCCCCTTAAAGTCCGCCCCCGGGCGTACATCCCTGGAGAATATATAGCGCACGCCGCTCTGCCCCGCCCAGTCCAATATGCGGCGGTCAAAATGGTCCTCATGGAAATGGGAAACAAATACTAAAATATCCTTTCCGGCATATTCTGCCGGATCAAAATAACAAAAACGCCCGCCTTGCGTATAATAATCAAACAGTAATACCTTTGTTTCCGTTTCCACAGCAAAACCGCTGTGATGCAGATACGTCACTTTCATAGCCTGAACCCTCCTTTTCTTTATTATAACTCTTTCGTAAAAACAAGGCAATAAAAAGCAGCCCCGGATATTCCGGAGCCGCCAGATTTTTTATCCTCCGCAAAACAAAGTTTTGCCCCACGATTTCAAGGTCTTTCTTTTTATCTTTCCGCCATGCTGCGGTAGGATTCGTATTTCTCCTTTGCGTAGTCCGCCGCTTCTTTAAGCAGTACCTCCGCTGTTTCGGGGAATGTGCGTACCAAAGAGGAGTAACGTACTTCGCCCATGATGAACTCGTTGTAGTCCATGGTAGGCTCTTTGGAATCCAGAATGAACGGATTCCTGCCTTCCTTCTTCAGGTCAGGGTTGTAGCGGTACAGATGCCAGTAACCCGCGTCAACAGCCAGCTTCGCTTCCAGCTGTGCGTTTGCCATACCCTTGGAAATACCATGGTTGATACAAGGCGCATAAGCAATGATAAGGGACGGGCCATTGTATGCCTCTGCCTCTTTCAGCGCCTTAATCAGCTGTGCGGGGTTCGCCCCCAGCGCAACCTGTGCCACATAGATATAGCCATAGCTCATTGCCAGCATACCCAGGTCTTTCTTTACGGTAGGCTTACCGCCTGCCGCGAACTGCGCAACCGCGCCGATAGGCGTTGCCTTGGAGGACTGGCCGCCTGTGTTGGAATAAACCTCCGTATCTACAATAAGCACATTTACATCTACGCCAGACGCAAGCACATGGTCAAGGCCGCCGTAACCGATGTCATATGCCCAGCCATCGCCGCCGTACATCCACATGGATTTTTTTGTCAGGTGTTCTCTGTTTTCCAGAATGAAATCCTTCAGTCCAGCCGCTTCGCCGCTTACGGAAAGCCCTTCCAGCGCCGTCAGCAGAGCCTTTGTATCCTCTTTGCTGCGGTGTCCGTCATTGTAGTTATCCAGCCATACCTTGCCTGCTTCCGCAAACGCCGCGTCATTTGCCAGCGCAAGCAGGTCTTTCAGCTTCATTGCTACGCGTTCCCTCTGCTGTTCTACCGCGAGAACCATACCGAGGGAGAACTGCGCGTTATTTTCAAACAGGGAATTGCTCCATGCGGGGCCATGACCCTCTTTATTCGTTGTGTAAGGAACACAGGGAGCCGCCGCGCCCCAAGCCTGTGTACAGCCTGTTGCGTTCGCAAGGTACATTCTGTCGCCGTAAAGCTGGGTCATCAGCTTCGCGTATGCTGTTTCGCCGCAGCCTGCGCATGCGCCGGAGAACTCCAGCAGAGGCTGTTCAAACTGGCTGCCCTTCACGCTGTATTTGTCCATCGGGTTCTCCTTATAGGAAAGCGCGAGGGAGAAGTCCCAGTTGTCCTGTTCACCCATCTGCGTATCCAGCGGCTTCATCGCCAGAGCCTTTTCCTTTGCAGGGCAGGCAGTTACGCAGACGCCGCAGCCCTGGCAGTCCAGCGGGTCAACCTGCATACGGTACATATATTTGGAAATTTCGCCTGCGCCAGCAGCTTTCTTCGTGATATAGCTTTCGGGCGCGTTTGCAGCTTCCTCCTCCGTCAGCAGGAACGGACGGATACAAGCGTGCGGGCATACATACGAGCACTGGTTGCACTGGATACACTTTGTCGGGTCCCATTCAGGTACATCGATGGCAACGCCGCGTTTCTCGAATTTGGATGTGCCAAGCGGCGCAGTGCCGTCCTCGCGCCCAGCGAATACAGAGACTGGCAGGCTGTCGCCTTTCAGTGCATTCATGGGAACAAGCAGTTTTTCCACATATTCGGGCAGGATACGTTTTGCGTCCTCTTTATCAATATCCTTTGCGTCTTTCCAGCTTTCGGGCACGTCAATTTTTACAAGGCCGGAAAGCCCAGCGTCAACCGCCGCATAGTTCATATTGACAACTTTTTCACCCTTCTTGCCGTAGGATTTTTCAATCGCCGCCTTCATATAGCCCACAGCGTCCTCAACAGGGATGATATTCGCCAGCTTGAAGAACGCAGACTGCAATACGGAGTTTGTACGGTTGCCAAGGCCGATTTCACGGCAGATTTCTACCGCGTCAATGGTATAGAACTGAATGTTATTGTTCGCGATTGTCCGCTTTACTTCTGCGGGCAGATGGCGTTCCAGCTCTTCACCCTTCCAGCCGCAGTTCAGCAGGAATGTACCATTGGGCTTAATCTCGGAAACAATGTCATACTTCGAGATATAAGACTGATTATGACATGCCACAAAGTCCGCCTTGAACACCAGATAGCTGGAGCGAATGGGCACATCGCCAAAACGCAGGTGGGATTTTGTGATACCGCCGGATTTCTTGGTATCATATTCAAAATACGCCTGTGCGTACTTGTCTGTATGGTCACCGATGATTTTGATGGAGTTTTTGTTTGCGCCAACGGTACCGTCAGAGCCAAGGCCCCAGAATTTGCATGCAATCGTGCTTTCATCAGTAACTTCCGGCTCTGCGCCGACCTCAATGGACGTATTGGAAACATCGTCGATGATGCCAACAGTGAAGTGGTGCTTTTTCACGCCCTTCATATTGTCAAATACCGCAACTACCTGCGCGGGTGTTACGTCCTTGGAAGAAAGGCCGTAGCGTCCAGCCAGCACCTGAGGGCTGCGTCCAGCCTCTACCAGTGCAGAGCAGACATCTTCGTACAGAGGTTCGCCCAATGCGCCGGGTTCCTTCGTTCTGTCCAGAACAGTGATAATCTTCGCACTTTCCGGCAGAGCCGCCATGAAATGCTTCATGGAGAATGGACGATACAAATGTACCTGCAGGAAGCCAACCTTTTCACCCTTTGCCGTCAGATTTTCCACAACTTCCTGCGCTGCGCCTGTGATGGAGCCCATCGCAATGATAACATGCTCTGCATCAGGTGCGCCGAAGTAGTTAAACAGGTGATAATTGCGGCCTGTAATTTTATTGATTTCCAGCATGTAGTTCTCAACGATTTCCGGCAGACGTGTATAGAACGGCGTACATGCTTCCCTGTTCTGGAAAAATACGTCAGGGTTCTGTACAGTAGAACGCTGCACGGGACGTTCCGGATTCAGAGAGCTCTTGCGGAATTTCCTGAGCGCGTCCTCGTCAATCAGCTTGCCAATCTCATCATAGTCCATAACTTCAATTTTCTGAAGCTCATGGGAAGTACGGAAACCGTCAAAGAAATGTACGAACGGCACACTGCCCTTGATTGCGGACAGATGCGCAACACCGCCCAAATCCATAACTTCCTGCACAGATGCGGAAGAAAGCATTGCACAGCCAATCTGGCGGCAGCTCATAACGTCGGAATGGTCGCCGAAGATCGAGAATGCATGTGTGCCGACTGTTCTGGAACTGACATGGAATACGCCGGGCTTCAGCTGGCCCGCAATACGGTACATCGGGGGAATCATCAGCAAAAGACCCTGAGATGCTGTGTATGTAGTCGTCAGCGTACCGGCCTCCAATGCGCCATGCATCGCGCCTGCCGCGCCCGCTTCGGATTCCATTTCCACAAGGCGGACTGTCTGGCCAAACAAATTTTTCTTGCCATTTGCAGACCAGCTGTCAACATGCTCCGCCATAGGGGAGGAAGGTGTGATAGGGTAGATGGTAGCAACTTCGGTAAACGCGTAGGAAATATACGCAGCCGCTTCGTTGCCGTCCATCGTTTTCATGATTTTTGTGTTCATGGAATGGGACTCCTTTCATACATTAGTTTTATAGGGGGACACAGGAACCGTTTACGGGCAGGAAAGGATAAAATATCACAGGAAATGCCATGCCCGCCGATTCCCTTTTCAATAATTTCATGATAAATTATTTCGGAATTATTGTCAATCGTTTACGAATTAATTTGGTTGTATTCTGTGTACAAAATTGAATACTTGTGCGAAAATAATAAAAAATTTTTGTTGATATGATTTTTTTTATTCATAACGGATAAAAAATGAGAAATCAAAATGATGCGCAAAAACCAGATATTAAAACACGCACAGTTTTTTATGCAATCTGTCAGAATTTAGCAGATATAAGCAGAAAATAAAGCGATATGGCATAAAAAAGAAAAATACTGCATTTTGTATTTTTTTATATACAATGCAATTTGCATGAAACAGGGAAAACACTAACGCAAGGGGGAACGGCATATGAAAAAAGGAAGGATACGTTTTTTAGCGGAAGGAGAAGCCCCCCCGCTGCCGGGCTGGACAAGGCTCCTGCCCGCGGCATGGCGGGAATACTATACGCGTTCCAGAAGCCCATACCACATAGAGGAACAAGCCGGCGTCTGGGAAGGAATACTGCATACCAGAAAAGAGGGCATCACCGGGGACGGATGGCGGCAGAACGCAACGGCACTGCTGGATGAAATGCGGCAGAACGGCGTGGGAATCGTCATGCCACCCGCAGAGGGAGAATTTCCGCAAGAAGGGCTGCCCTTTGCGGAAGGGCGGAAAATCACGTCTGTTTTTGCCTTTGCGGGCGCAGCAGAGGCTTTGCGGCGGAAGGGCACAGAACCGGCACAGGCGTCCTATCTCATTGCTGGCGGTGAGCCCTGGCTTTGGGAACAGGCATTCAGTTCTATGGGCAACGAGGTCAACCGCCTAAGCATTTATACGGAGCAAAAACGCGCAGCGGAAGCCGTTGCAGAGCGGCTCTATGAAGAATGCGGGCTTTTAGTGGAGGTTTTTTCCTCGCCAAAAAATCCGGCTTTCGCAAAAGCAGATGCGATTCTCTCCTGCGGACTGGAACAGCGGAGCTATGAGCATATCTTAAAGCAAGGCTGTTTCTGGCTGGATTTGGCTGGCAACCGCCCTGCCCTGCGGCGGCTGGTACGGCTTCGGCCGGATATTACGGCAGCAGAGGGTTTTTATTTCCACACCGCCTCAGAAGAAGGACAGACGGAAGGCCGCGAAGCAGAGGCCGATGCATACATCAGCTGTCCGGTATTCCGGCAGTGCTGGAAACAGGACAATAACAGCGGCGTGGAGGCGTTTGGCGAGCTTTCTGCAATGGGCTACCGCGTTTCCGGCTTCTCCGCACTGGGGAAACGGGTGAAGGTTTCAAAGAGATAAAGCAGAACAGCATAATGGGCGTTGCCATAAGAAAATTTCATTTTATAAAATTCCTGAATCATCTAGATTTTTCAGCACAGCTTCAATTTTGGAAGAAATTTTCCGAGGCAACAGCCATCGGCGTTTGACTTAAGAAGCCAATTAAAAAGAATAATATGTTTTCTAGAGTCAAGCCGCCTTTAGTGACGTATTTTTATGTTTCAGACAAAATAAGATTTCATATTCTGTAAAGTAAAGTTTAGGCGGAGAAAACATTGACAATTCCCCGTTTATTGGTATATAATTTACCAATATTTCAAGGGTGGACATCTTTCAGACTGCCCTTACCGGAACATACTCCCCCAAACTTTTCTGACTGTATCCTGATACAGTTGGAAATTTTTCATGTTTTGATTTCGGAAAACGCAGTTTTCCCCAATAAAGTTTGGGGTCGGGCCCTCTGAAAAGGGCTTGCAGTGTGCGGGTACGGAATCCCGCGATTTAGATAAATCTTGAAAACAAGGAGAGGAATACAGCCATGACAGAAAAAAAGGTTGTTTTGACCTATGAAGGTCTGAAAAACATGGAGGCGGAACTGGAAAACCTCAAGACCGTCAAAAGGAAAGAAGTAGCGGAAAAAATCAAAGAAGCAAGAGGCCAGGGGGACCTGTCCGAAAACGCCGAATATGACGCGGCGAAGGAAGAGCAGGCAGAAATTGAGGCACGCATCGTTGTGCTGGAAAAAATGCTGCGCAACGCCGAAGTTATCGACGATGAGGAAGGTTCCAAAGACGTTATCAACCTCGGCACAAAAGTCGAACTGTTGGATATGGAGTTTGACGAAACGATGGAATACACGATTGTCGGCTCTGCGGAGGCAGACCCCATGAATGGGCGCATTTCCAATGAATCCCCTGTCGGGCAGGCTCTGCTGGGGCATAAAACAGGCGAAAAAATCACGATTGATACACCGGATGGCGAAGTCGTATTCAAGATACTGAAAATCACAAGATAACAGCCGGCGGCGTTTGGCAGGGTTCCAGCCCGCCCAGCCGCCGCACGCCTTTTTTCACGAAACGGAGGAGAAAAACGTGGCAGAGGAAAACAGAGAAATGCAGGAACTGACTCGCCAGGAACTGAGCGAGCAGAACAAAATTCGTCGGGAGAAGCTGGCGCAGATGCAGGAAGAAGGACATGACCCCTTCCAGATTGTGCGGTATGACGTAACACACCACAGCGATGAAATCCGTGCGGATTTTGACGCGCTGGAGGAAAAGGACGTTGCCATCGCGGGGCGTCTGATGAGCAAAAGAATCATGGGTAAAGCGTCCTTCTGCAATATTCAGGACAGAAACGGACACATGCAGTCCTATGTAAGCCGCAATGATATCGGCGATGAAGCATATGCCGCATTCAAAAAATTTGACATTGGTGACATCGTTGGTATTAAAGGCTTTGTATTCAAGACAAAAACGGGCGAAATTTCTGTACACGCAAAGGAAGTCGTCCTGCTCTCCAAAAGCTTGCAGGTACTGCCTGAAAAATTCCACGGTCTGAAAGACCAGGAACTGCGCTACCGTCAGAGATATCTGGATTTGATTGTAAACCCCGAAGTGCGGGATACGTTTATCAAGCGTTCCAAAATTATCAGCGAAATCCGTAAGTTTCTGGACAGCAAGGGTTTCCTTGAAGTAGAAACGCCTGTATTGCAGACCATTCCTGGCGGCGCGTCCGCGCGTCCCTTTATCACGCACCATAACACGCTGGATATCGACATGTACTGCCGCATCGCACTGGAGCTGCCGCTGAAACGGCTGATTGTCGGCGGATTTGAACGCGTTTACGAAATCGGGCGCGTATTCCGCAATGAGGGCATTTCTGTGCGCCACAACCCCGAATTTACACTGATGGAACTGTATCAGGCGTATACAGACTATAACGGCATGATGGACATTACGGAAGAAATGTTCCGCACCGTTGCACAGAACGTACTGGGCACGACAAAAATCAACTATGGCGGGCATGAACTGGATTTGGGCAAACCTTTTGCGCGGAAAACCATGGTTGAAGCGGTAAAAGAATTTTCCGGCGTAGATTTCGATCAGGTAACGGATACAGAAGAAGCGAAGCGCATCGCGAAGGAGCGTCATGTAGAGTTTGAGGAGCGCCATGTCAAGGGCGATATCCTGAACCTGTTCTTTGAGGAGTTTGTGGAAAAGAACCTGATTCAGCCAACGTTCATCATAGACTACCCTGTGGAAATTTCGCCGCTGACGAAGCGTAAGCCCGACAAGCCGGAGTTTACAGAGCGGTTTGAATTATTCATAGTAGGCAGGGAGTACGGCAACGCATATTCTGAACTGAACGACCCCATCGACCAGCGGAGCAGGTTTGAATATCAGGAATACCTGCGCGAAGCGGGTGACGACGAAGCGAACATGATTGACGAGGATTTCCTGACTGCTTTGGAGTACGGCATGCCGCCGACGGGCGGGCTGGGTGTCGGCATCGACCGTTTTGTCATGCTGCTTACGGAGTCCGTTTCCATCCGCGACGTCATTCTTTTCCCCACGATGAAAACGCTTGGCGGAAAAGACCAGTAAAATCAAGGGTTTGCGGTACTTGGACTTGTAAACTACAACAAATTTACAACAATTTTACAACGCATAATGAAGAATAATGAGCGTTAATGAATAGTTGTACTCATAAATCCAATTCAATATTTTGTACGATAAGGACATTTTTCTAAAAGAAAATTTTAGGGAAGTGTCCTTTTGTTATGGTCAAAAAACAAAATAGGAAATGGAGGAAATGAACATGAGTAGTACAGCGTTAGGAGCAGAGAAAGCGATTATTTTTATCAGCGATGCACATGAAAAATTCTACTATGAGAAATTGAAAGAGGT
>Ga0073908_1001118_pt1 | contig 39855 bp, 49 predicted proteins | sample MucameincwithD2O_FD_65484 | JGI IMG/M metagenome (GOLD analysis project Ga0073908, IMG submission 65484) | Mouse cecum microbial communities from Vienna, Austria - Mucus amended microcosms incubated with D2O | ecosystem: Host-associated > Mammals > Digestive system > Large intestine > Cecum... | reverse complement strand
CGATCAGGCCCCGCATGCCCGCCAGCTGGCGGATCTGCTTCATGGAGCCTCGGGCGCCGGAGTCCGCCATCATGAAGATGGGGTTGTAGCGGTCCAGGTTCTTTTGCAGGGCGTCGGAGACGTCGTCGGTGGTCTTCTCCCACTCCTGCACCACGTTGCGGTAGCGCTCCTGGTCGGTCATGAAGCCCATCTTGTACTGGGTCTCGATGTCCAGAACCTTCTGCTCCGTATCCCGGACCATCTCGTACTTCTTGGGGGGAATGGTCATGTCGGCGATGGAGACGGTAATGGCCGCCTGGGTGGAGTATTTATAGCCCGTGGCCTTAATGGCGTCCAGCACTTCGGCGGCGGCGGTGAAGCCGTGCTTGTTGATGGTCCGGTCCACGATCCGCCCCAGCTGCTTTTTGCCGCAGGTCTCCGTGATCTCGTAGTCGCAGATGTGGGCGGGGTCGCTGCGGTCCACAAAGCCCAGGTCCTGGGGGATGTTGTGGTTGAAGATGATCCGGCCCGGGGTGATCTCCACGATGCGGGTGTAGGTCTGCCCCTCCACCTCCTGGGTCCGGCGGACCAGGATGGGGCAGTGGGGGCCGATGACCCCCTCGTTATAGGCCATAAGGGCCTCGTCCTCGTCGGCATAGACCCGCAGGGGCTTGTAGGCGGCCCGGCGCTTTTCCGGCGCGCCGGTCTTTTTGGCCTCCTTATTCTCCGCGTCAATGGCCTCGTTGGCGGCCAGAAACTCGTCGGCGTTTACCGGGCCCCCGGCGGTGAGATTCGTGTCTCCCGCGTCCACGCACCAGACCTCCGCCGCGCCCCGCTCGGCGCTGCCCATGCGGTCCATGGTCAGGTAGTAGCTGCCCAGCACCATGTCCTGGGTGGGCACGGTGACCGGCCCGCCGTCCTGGGGACGGAGGAGGTTGTTGGCGGAGAGCATCAGAATCCGGGCCTCGGCCTGGGCCTCGGCGCTGAGGGGGACGTGAATGGCCATCTGGTCGCCGTCAAAGTCGGCGTTGAAGGCCGTGCAGTTCAGGGGGTGGAGCTTCAGCGCCCGTCCGTCCACCAGCACCGGCTCGAAGGCCTGGATGCCCAGGCGGTGGAGGGTGGGGGCGCGGTTGAGCATGACGGGATGGTCCTTGATGATGACATCCAGAGCGTCCCACACCTCGGTGACGCCCTTGTCCACCATCTTCTTGGCGGACTTGATGTTGTTGGCGGTGCCGTCCTCCACCAGCTTTTTCATGATGAAGGGGCGGAACAGCTCCACGGCCATCTCCTTGGGCACGCCGCACTGGTAGATCTTCAGCTCCGGTCCCACCACGATAACGGACCGGCCCGAATAGTCCACCCGCTTGCCCAGAAGGTTCTGGCGGAAGCGGCCCTGCTTGCCCTTGAGGAGGTCCGAGAGGGACTTGAGGGCCCGGTTGTTGGCCCCGGTGACGGCCCGGCCCCGGCGGCCGTTGTCGATGAGGGCGTCCACCGCCTCCTGGAGCATCCGCTTCTCGTTGCGGACGATGATGTCCGGCGCGTTGAGCTGGATGAGCCGCTTGAGGCGGTTGTTCCGGTTGATGACCCGGCGGTAGAGGTCGTTCAAGTCGGAGGTGGCGAACCGGCCGCCGTCCAGCTGGACCATGGGCCGCAGCTCCGGAGGAATGACGGGCAGCACGTCGATGATCATCCACTCCGGCTTGTTCCCGGAGAGGCGGAAGGCGTCCACCACCTCCAGCCGCTTGACAATGCGGGCCTTCTTCTGGCCGGAGGCCCCCTTCAGCTCCGCGTGGAGCTGCTGGGACAGGGCGTCCATGTCCACGTCCATCAAAAGCGTTTTCACGGCCTCCGCGCCCATGCCGGCCTGGAAGTCGTCCTCATACTTCTCCCGGTAGTCCCGGTACTCCTTTTCGGAGAGAATCTGATTTTTGCTCAGGGGCGTCTCGCCGGGGTCCGTGACGATATAGTTGGCAAAGTACAGCACCTTCTCCAGGATGCGGGGACTGATGTCCAGCAGCAGCCCCATCCGGGAAGGGATGCCCTTGAAATACCAGATGTGGCTGACGGGGGTGGCCAGCTCGATGTGGCCCATCCGCTCCCGGCGGACCTTGGCCCGGGTGACTTCCACGCCGCAGCGGTCGCAGATTTTTCCCTTGTAACGAATCTTTTTATACTTGCCGCAGTGGCACTCCCAGTCCTTGGTGGGCCCGAAAATGCGTTCGCAGAACAACCCGTCCCGCTCCGGCTTCAGCGTGCGGTAGTTGATGGTCTCCGGCTTCTTCACCTCGCCATAGGACCACTCCCGAATCTGCTCCGGAGAGGCCATGCCGATCTTGATCGCGTCAAAGGCGATGTTTCCGCCGGTTCTGTTTTCGGTCATAGTACGCGTTCCTCCTTCAATGCGCCGGATATACGGCTGTATTTAACGAACGCATCATTCGTCGTCCTCGTCTTCCTCGTCAAACCCGGCGCCGATGTCCGCGCCCGCGTCGTCGGGGGCGTCCTCGATGTCATAGCCGGACTCCTGGAATTCCGCCTCCATCTCCTCGTTAAAGGCGCTGCGGCTCCGCTCGTCGTCGGCGTCCATCCGGGCGAGGTTGAAGGTATCCATGGCGTCCTCGTCCTCCCGCAGCTCGATGGGGTTGCCCTGGGCGTCCAGCACCTGGATGTCCAGGCACAGGGACTGGAGCTCCTTCACCAAAACCTTGAAGGACTCGGGCACGCCGGGCTGGGGCACGTTGTGGCCCTTGACGATGGCCTCGTAGGTGCGGACGCGGCCCGTCACATCGTCGCTCTTCACGGTCAGAATCTCCTGGAGGGTATAGGCCGCGCCGTAAGCCTCCAGGGCCCAGACCTCCATCTCGCCGAAGCGCTGGCCGCCGAACTGGGCCTTGCCGCCCAGGGGCTGCTGGGTCACCAGGGAGTAGGGGCCGGTGGAACGGGCGTGAATCTTGTCGTCCACCAGATGGTGGAGCTTGAGGAAGTAGACATAGCCTACCGTAACTTTGTTGTCAAAGGGCTCGCCGGTGCGCCCGTCGTAGAGGACGCTCTTGCCGTCGGGGTCCAGGCCGGCCTCGGCCAGCATGGCCTGGATGTCCTCCTCCCGGGCGCCGTCGAAGATGGGGGTGGCCACCTTGCAGCCCAGGGCGTGGGCGGCATAGCCCAGATGGACCTCCAGCACCTGCCCGATGTTCATACGGGAAGGCACGCCCAGGGGATTCAGCACGATGTCCAGCGGCGTGCCGTCGGGCAGGAAGGGCATATCCTCCTGGGGCAGCACCCGGGAGACGACGCCCTTGTTGCCGTGTCGGCCGGCCATCTTGTCGCCCACCTGAATCTTCCGGCGCTGGGCGATATACACGCGGACGACCATGTTCACGCCGGGGCCAAGCTCGTCGCCGCCCTCCCGGGTGAAGACCTTGGTGTCCAGCACGATGCCGCTCTCGCCGTGGGGGACCTTCAAGGAAGTATCCCGGACCTCCCGGGCCTTCTCACCGAAGATGGCCCGCAGCAGCCGCTCCTCGGCGGTCAGATCCGTCTCGCCCTTGGGCGTGACCTTGCCCACCAGGATATCCCCGGCCTTGACCTCCGCGCCCACGCGGATGATACCGTTCTCATCCAGGTCCTTCATGGCGTCCTCGCCCACGTTGGGGATGTCCCGGGTGATCTCCTCGGGGCCCAGCTTGGTGTCCCGGGCATCGATCTCGAACTCCTCGATGTGGATGGAGGTATACAGGTCCTCCCGGACCAGACGCTCGTTCAGAAGGACGGCGTCCTCGTAGTTATAGCCCTCCCAGGTCATGAAGCCCACGAGAATGTTCCGGCCCAGGGCGATCTCGCCCTGTTCGGTGGCGGGGCCGTCCGCCAGGACGGTGGGGTCGATGATCTGCCCGTCCGGGCCGGCGCTCCGGCCGTGGACCCGCTCCCCCACCTCCACGATGGGACGCTGGTTGATGCAGGTGGTGTGGTTGGAGCGGAGGAACTTCACCAGTTTATAGTCCTTGGTCTCTCCCCGGTCGTACTTCACGGTGACGTGGCGGGCGTCCACGGAGGTGACGACGCCGTCGCCCTCCGCCAGCACCACGATTTCGGAGTCCACGCAAATCTTGTGCTCCATGCCGGTGCCCACAATGGGGGCCTCGGGCCGCAGCAGGGGCACGGCCTGGCGCTGCATGTTGGCGCCCATCAGGGCGCGGTTGGCGTCGTCGTTGGGGAGGAAGGGAATCATGGCGGTGGCTATGGAGACCATCATCCGGGGGCTGACGTCGATGAAGTCGACCATCTCCCGGTCCACGTCCACGATCTCGTCCCGGTGCCGCCCGGTGATACGGGCGTTGACGAGGCAGCCGTTCTCGTCCACGGGCTCGGCGGCCTGGCCGACGATGTAGTTGTCCTCCTCGTCGGCGGTCATATAGGTGATCTCATTGGAGACCTTGCCGGTCTCCTTGTCCACGGCCCGGTAGGGAGCCTCGATGAAGCCATACTCGTTGATGCGGGCATAGGTGGCCAGATAAGAGATCAGGCCGATGTTGGGACCTTCGGGGGTCTCAATGGGGCACATGCGGCCATAGTGGCTGTAGTGGACGTCCCGGACCTCCATGTTGGCCCGCTCGCGGGAGAGGCCGCCGGGGCCCAGGGCGGAGAGGCGGCGCTTGTGGGTCAGCTCCGCCAGGGGGTTCGTCTGGTCCATGAACTGGCTCAGGGGGCTGGAGCCGAAGAACTCCTTGATGGCGGCGGTGACAGGGCGGATATTGATGAGGCTCTGGGGCGTGACAATGTCCATGTCCTGGATGGTCATGCGCTCCCGGATGACCCGCTCCATACGGGAAAAGCCGATGCGGAACTGGTTTTGAAGCAGCTCGCCCACGCAGCGCAGGCGGCGGTTGCCCAGGTGGTCGATGTCGTCCTTGACGGAGATGCCCCGGCCCAGGCCGTTCATATAGTTGATGGACGTGAGGATATCGTCCACGATGATGTGCTTGGGAACCAGCTGGTCCTTGTGCAGGATGATCTGGTCGATGAGCTCCTCGCCGCTGTACTGGCTCAGCAGCTCCTGGAGCACGCCGAAGCGCACCCGCTCCTTGATGCCGCAGGTCTCCAGGGGGTCGAAGTCCACATAGCGGTTCATGTCGCACATGCCGTTGGAGGTCACCCGAAGCGGGGTGCCGTCCACGTCGATGGTAACGTCGCTGACGCCCACGGCGTCCAGCAGCCGGGCGTCCTCCTTGCTCAGGAGAGCCCCCTCGTCGAAGAGGATTTCGCCGGTGGCGGGGTCCGCCACCGGATAGACCAGCTTCCGCCCCGTGACCCGCTGCCACAGCGAGAGTTTCTTGTTAAACTTGTACCGCCCCACGACGGAGAGATCGTACCGCCGGGGGTCGAAGAACAGACCGTTCACCAGCGCCTCGGAGGCCTCCACCGTAGGGGGCTCGCCGGGACGGAGGCGGCGGTAAATCTCCAGCATGGCGTCCTCATAGGACTTGCAGGGATCCTTCTCCAGGGTGGCCACGATCCAGGGGTCGCCGCCGAAGCGGTCCAGAATCTCCTGGTCCGACTTCAGTCCCACGGCCCGGAGCAGGCAGGTGACGGGAATCTTCCGGTTCTTGTCGATACGGACCCAGAAGAGGCCCTTGTCGTCGGTCTCATATTCCAGCCAGGCGCCCCGCTGGGGGATGACCTGGGAGGTCAGCAGGGGCAGGTCGGTCTTCAAATCCACCTCATGGCCGTAGTACACGCCGGGGGAGCGGACGATCTGGGAGACCACGACCCGCTCCGCGCCGTTGATGACGAAGGTGCCGGAATGGGTCATCAGGGGGAAGTCCCCCATAAAGATCTCCTGTTCCTTAATCTCCTCGGTCTCCTTGTTCCGCAGGCGGACCTTCACCTTCAGGGGGGCGGCGTAGGTGGCGTCCCGGGCCTTGCACTCCTCCACGTTGTACTTGGGCTTCTCGTCCATCTTGTAGTCGATGAAGGTCAGCTCCAGGTTGCCCTGATAGTCGGCGATCGCGCCCACGTCGGCGAAGACCTCCCGCAGGCCGGTGTCCAGGAACTCCTGATAGGAGTTCTTCTGGATTTCCAGGAGATTGGGCATGGGGACGACTTCTTCATACCGGGCAAAGTTCTTGCGGGGGGTCTTGCCGTAATACTTGTCTTTTGCCATCTTCACATTCACCTTTCTTCCGCCCCCGCCTTTGGCGGCAGGAGAGGCAGATTCAGCCGCCCGCAGGCGGCGGAGTTTCCGACACGCCGGGCACTGTTGTTAAAAACCATCCATCCTGCTCTTGCATTCTTCTGGGAAACATGCTATACTACGGATAAGTTAATATGTCAGGTCCTTCCCATCCATTGCAGATAAGTGCTTCATTTTACCACGTTCCCCTCTCCTCTGTCAAGAGGAAAGGGGCGTTTTATTGCGTAAATTCCCAAATTCCCCGATCCCGCAGCCGCTTTTCCCTCATTCCCATTCGTACTCATGCGCACACCCCAGTCCATCCCCAAACCCGCGTCCAAGGGCCAGAACGAGGCGCCTCCCCCAAGGCGCGCAAAAAAAGCCTCAGAACTCCATTCCAAGGCTTTCCTCAGCAAACGCAAAAACTCAAATTCCCCCTCGTATCCCCCGCGTCTCCCGTCCCCCTCCGCCGCGAGTCCGGCGAAGCGAGTCGCGGCGGAAGGCGAAGAAATTCCCATCACCGCGCAGTTTTCGGCAAAGCCGGAAACGGAGCAGTGATGGGAATTTCTGAGCTGGCGCGGAAGGAGGGATTTGAACCCTCGCGCCGGTTTTATCCAGCCTACTCCCTTAGCAGGGGAGCCCCTTCGGCCACTTGGGTACTTCCGCGTATTGGATTCTGTTTTAAAATTTGGCGGAGAGAGTGGGATTCGAACCCACGGGCACTTGCGCGCCGCCGGTTTTCAAGACCGGTTCCTTCAACCACTCGGACATCTCTCCACTTGGAAGGCGCCGTCTCTCGAACACGAGAGTTATCATACCATATCCCCCCTCTCTTGTCAACAAAATTTTGCGTTCCTTTTCCAAAACAGGCTCCTCAGCCCGCCCCCGTCCGGTATATCCGTCCCGCCTCCGGCGTCACGCCGTTCAGCCAGAGCAGCTCCTCCACCGTCACAAACCAATAGCCCTCCGCCGCCAGCGTGTCCACCACCTTCAGCGCCGCGTCCACCGAGGTGGGATAGATGTCGTGGAGCAGAATGATGCTGCCGGGCTTCACGTACTCCAAAATGGCCTGGGTCACCTTCCCGGTGTCCCGGCTCTCCCAGTCCCGGGGGTCCACGGACCACTTCACCATGGGCACGCCGAAGTCCGCCTCCGTCCCGGGCGTCACCTGTCCATAGGGGGGCCGCAGCCAATAGGGCCCCCCGCCCACCAGCGCCTCCAGGGCCCTCTCCGTCCGGCCCACCTCCTCCTCCACCACGGCGGCGGGGGCTCCGTCCAGCCGCTGGTGGCTCCAGGTGTGGTTGCCGATCTGGTGCCCCTCCTCCGCCATCCGGGTCACCAGGTCGGCGTTGTCCTCGATCTGCTGGCCAATGAGGAAAAACGTGGCCGCCACGTCCCGCTGCCTCAGCCCGTCCAGCAGGCGGTCCGTGGTCCCCCGGCGGGGACCGTCGTCAAAGGTCAGCGCCACATATTTCTCTCCCGCCGGAATGACCGCCCCGCCATCCGCCGGCAGGGCCTCGCCTCCGGAGAGGCAAAGTGCGGCCAGAACCGCCAGCAGACATATCCAAACGCCCTTTTTTGCCATTGCGCAGCTCGCCCCCTCTTGTTCATTCGGGTCTAGTATGCGCAGCGCGGGGCCATTTTTCATTGGAAAAATCAGTAAAATTTCCGCCCGGCCATCCCGGAGCCCTCCGCCCGGAAGAAGTAAGAGCTCTTTGTCACAGGCCTAGGTTCCCATGACAAAGAGCTCTTATTCGTGTTTTTACACCAGTTCCAGCATGGCGGTCTCCGCCGCGTCGCCCCGGCGGATGCCGGTGCGAATGATGCGGGTATAGCCGCCGTTGCGCTCCGCGTAGGTGGGCGCAATCTCCTTGAACAGCTTCTTGCACACGTCTTCCCGGGTGATGAAGCTCATGGCCTGGCGGTAGGCGGCCAGGTCGTTCTTCTTGCCCAGGGTAATCATCTTCTCAGCCAGAGGCTTAATCTCCTTGGCACGGGTGACGGTGGTCTCCATCTTTCCGTTATCCAGGAAATCCGTGACCTGCTGACGCAGCATCGCTCTGCGCTGGTCAGAGGTCTTGCCGAGCTTACGAGGCATTTCGGTTTCCTCCTTCACTTGTTTTCTCTTGGCAGCACCGCTGCCCGGTCCGCCGCCAGGAGCGGCGGGTTAATTTCAGTTGTTCTCCTCGTCGGCCAGGTGCAGGCCCATCATGGCCAGCTTGTTGATGACCTCCTCCAGGGACTTGCGGCCCAGGTTCCGGACCTTCATCATCTCGTCCTCGGTCTTGGAAATCAGATCCTCCACCGTATTGATGTTGGCCCGCTTGAGGCAGTTGAAGCTCCGGACGCTGAGGTCCAGCTCTTCGATGGTCATCTCCAGCACCTTGTCCCGCTGGGCCTCCGCCTTCTCCACCAGGGTCGGGCGGCTGCCGACGTTCTCGCTCAGGTTGGTGAACAGCGTAAAGTGGTCGCAGAGGATCTTGGCTCCCAGAGATACAGCGTCCCGGGCGGAGATCGTGCCATCCGTCCAGACCTCCAGCGTCAGCTTGTCGAAGTCACTGGAAGCGCCCACCCGGGTGGGCTCCACGGTGTAGTTTACCTTATACACCGGCGTATAGATGGAATCCACCCCAATGGTGCCGATCACATTCTGCGCCGGCTTGTTGCGGTCGGCGGGGACGTAGCCCCGCCCGTGGGACAGGGTGATCTCCATGTTCAGCGCCGCCCCATTGTCCAGCGTGGCGATGTGAAGGTCCGGATTCAGCACCTCCACCTCGCCGTCGGCCTTGATGTCGCCCGCCGTCACCACACAGGGGCCCACCGCCTCAATATAAACCGTCTTCACGGTCTCGCTGTGGAGCTTCGTCAGAAGTCCCTTCACGTTCAGCACGATCTCCGTCACATCCTCCTTCACGCCGGGGATGGTGGAAAACTCATGCTGCACACCGGCGATCTTGATGGTGGTCGGCGCGGTGCCGGGCAGGGAAGAGAGCATCACGCGGCGCAGAGCGTTGCCAAGCGTGGTGCCGAAGCCGCGCTCCAGCGGTTCCACAACATATTTGCCATAGGCCGCGTCTCCCGGTGTCTCGATACATTCAATCTGGGGCTTGTCAATCACGCAGTACCCTCCTTCATCTTCTCAACGCGGCGGCGGATTCCGCCGCCTCTGGTTCGGCTCATTCTCGAGGGTATCCTCCGCTTACTTGGAGTACAGCTCAACGATCAGGTGCTCCTCCACGGGGATATCAATATCCTCACGAGCGGGAAGACGGGTCACGGTGCCCTTCAGGGTGTTCTTCTCCCGCTCCAGCCACGCGGGCAGGAGGAAGATCGGGGCGTCCTGCCCGGTGAGGCGCTTAAACACCTCGCTGGAGCGGCTGCCCTCGGCGACCTCGACGACGTCGCCGGCCTTCACCTGATAGGAGGGGATGTCGACCTTCTTGCCGTTGACGGTGAAATGCGCGTGATTCACCAGCTGGCGGGCCTGACGGCGGGTCATGGCGAAGCCCATGCGGTACACCACGTTGTCCAGGCGGCGCTCCACGTTGATCAGCAGGTTATCGCCGGTCTTGCCGGGGGCGGCGGCGGCGGCCTCGTAGTAGCTGTGGAACTGCTTTTCCAGAATGCCGTAGATGAACTTGACCTTCTGCTTCTCGTTCAGCTGAATGCCATACTCGCTCTTCTTCTTGCGCATCTGGCCGCCGGGATTCCGGTTGGTCTCCTTCTTGGCGTAACCCATGACGGCGGGAGAGATGCCCAGAGCCTTGCAGCGCTTGGCAATCGGCTGCATATTCCTTGCCATATTGCTTGTTACCTCCTCTTTCGATTACACGCGGCGGCGCTTCGGCGGACGGCAGCCGTTGTGGGGGATGGGGGTGACGTCCTTAATCATCGTCACTTCCAGGCCCACGGCCTGCAGCGCCCGGATGGCGGCCTCGCGGCCCTGGCCAGGGCCCTTGACGAACACTTCCACGGTCTTGAGTCCATGCTCCATGGCGGCGCGGGCGGCGGTCTCCGCCGCAGTCTGGGCCGCGAAGGGGGTGGACTTCTTGCTGCCCCGGAAGCCGAGGCCGCCGGAGGAGGCCCAGGAGATGGCGTTGCCCTGGGAATCGGTGACGGTCACCATGGTGTTGTTGAAGGAAGAACGGATATGGACCTGACCACGCTCGATGTTCTTCCGCTCGCGGCGGCGGCGGATCACTTTCTTGCCGCCGGATTTCTGTGCTGCCATATTCTTTCTCCCTCCTTACTTCTTCTTGTTGGCGATGGTCTTCTTGGGGCCCTTGCGGGTGCGGGCGTTGGTCTTGCTGCGCTGGCCCCGGACGGGCAGACCCTTGCGGTGGCGCAGGCCGCGATAGCAGCCGATCTCGCTCAGGCGCTTGATGTCCAGCGCGGTCTGGCGGCGAAGATCGCCCTCGACGGTGTAGTCGTCGATGGCGTCGCGGAGCTTCTGCTCATCGGCGTCGCTGAGGTCCTTCACCCGGGTGTCGGGGTTCACGCCGGACTTCGCCAGGATGTCCTTGGCGCTCTTGCGGCCAATCCCGTAGATATAGGTGAGGCCGATCTCGATACGTTTATCCTTCGGCAGGTCAATACCGGCAATACGTGCCATACTTTTAAAGCACCTCCACTTTCAATTCTCAGCCCTGTCTCTGCTTGTGCTTCGGATTTTCGCAAATGACCATAACACGGCCTTTGCGGCGGATGACCTTGCACTTTTCGCACATGGGCTTCACGGACGGTCTTACTTTCATAGTCTGCAACCATTCCTTTCAGCGGTTTACGTCGTTTGATGTCATTTGCTGCGCCAGGTGATCCGGCCCCGGGTCAGATCGTACGGGGACATCTCCACCGTGACCTTGTCGCCGGGCAGAATCCTGATGAAATTCATCCTCAGTTTCCCGGAAATATGCGCCAGAATCATGTGACCATTTCCAATGTCAACCTGGAACGTCGTGTTGGGCAGGGCTTCCACCACAACACCTTCCACTTCAATCATATCGGATTTTGCCAAACGTTATCCCTCCTGGTCCGGCTGGATCGCCTCGCGGCATGCCGCGAGGGTCCTGCGAAGCTCACTGTTGGTGATCTTCTCCTCGCTCTTGATCTTTTCGGCGAGGCGGGTTTCCTCCGCCGACACAAAAAGCACATGCCTGCGCTTTTTGCGCTTTGGGGACTCCACCTTTCTCGATTTTCCGTCCGCCAGCAGGAGGTACTCCCCTTCCACCGCCAGAACGGCGAAGAGCTTCCCCTTGTCGCGGCCCGCGTTGGAGCGGACGATGTTTGATTTCGCAATCTCCATGCGTTCTCTCTCACCTGTTGTCAAATAGCGGGGGCCGTGAGAATCTCCGGCTCGCCATCGGTAATCAGGATCGTGTTTTCATAGTGGGCCGCCCACTTTCCGTCGGCGGTCTTCACCGTCCATCCGTCGCTCAGCTGGGTGATGGCGGCGGCGCCGGCGTTGACCATGGGTTCAATGGCCAGAGTCATTCCCCGGAGAAGCCGGGGCCCGTGGCCGGGGCGGCCAAAGTTTGGAATTTCCGGCGATTCGTGCATCTTGGCCCCCACGCCGTGGCCCACATATTCCCGGACCACGGAGAAGCCGTGAGACTCCACATAGGACTGAACCGCCGAGGAGATGTCCTGAAGGCGCTGTCCCTCCCGGGCGAAACGGATTCCCTCGAAGAAGCTCTGCCTGGTCACGTCGATCAGGTTCTGCGCCTCCGGAGAAATCCTGCCGCAGGGAAAGGTGGCCGCGCAGTCTCCATGAAAGCCCCCGATGTACGCGCCCACGTCCACGCTGACAATGTCACCCTCCCGCAGAATCCGCTTGGGGCTGGGGATGCCGTGGATGATCTCGTCGTTGACGCTGATGCAGGCGCTGGCGGGATAGCCGTTGTAGTGGAGAAAGGACGGAACCGCTCCCTGCTTGCGGATAAACCGCTCCACCGCGTCGTTGATCTCCTGGGTTGTCACGCCGGGCTTTACCATTTCCCCTGCCAAGGCACGGGCAGCCGCGGTAATCTTTCCGCTCCGGCGCATCAAGTCGATCTCGTGGGGGGATTTCAGGGTGATCATCCCGTCATCTCCCCAGAACGCGGAGGATCGCCTGGGAATTGGCTTCCACAGTCGGCTGGTTCTCCACCGTCTTCAGGAGGCCCCGCTCCGCGTAAAACGTCTTGAGGGGCTCCGTCTCCTTATGATAGACCTCAAGGCGGGATTTCACCGTCTCGGGGGCATCATCCTTCCGCTGAATCAGTTTCCCGCCGCACTTGTCGCACACGCCCTCCGCCTTCGGGGGCACCGCCACCACGTGGTAGCTGGCGCCGCAGTCCGGGCAGACCCGGCGGCCGCTCATGCGCTCCATGATCGTCTCGTCGCTGACCTCCAGGGAGACCACGCTGTCAAAGACGATCCCGGCCTTCTCCAGGGCCTCGGCCTGGGCGATGGTGCGGGGCACCCCGTCCAGAATATAACCCTTGGCGCAGTCCGGCTCCGCCAGCCGTTCGGAGATGATGCCGATGATGACCTCATCCGGAACCAGCTGTCCCGCGTCCATGAAGGCCTTGGCCTTCAGCCCGGTGGGGGTGCCGTTTTTCACGGCGGCGCGGAGAATGTTGCCGGTGGAGATGGTGGGAATATCCAGCTTTTCACACAGGATGTCGGCCTGTGTTCCCTTTCCGGCGCCCGGGGCGCCCAACAGGATCAATTTCATAGCTAAAACCTCCTGTATTCCGGGCACGGGGCGGAGCTCACGGCCCCGCCCGGCGCCGGCATCCAATCGTTGATTATTCCAGGAACCCCTTGTACTGACGCATCAGCATCTGAGATTCCAGAGCCTTGACCGTCTCCAGCGCCACGCCCACCACGATGATGACGGAGGTGCCGCCGATGGCCACGGAGTTGTTCCCCAGGATTCTGCCGATGATCAGGGGGCAGATGGCCACGATGCCAAGGTAGATGGCGCCGAACAGGGTGATCTTGTTCAGCACCCGCTTGATGAAGTCCACCGTGGGCTTGCCGGGACGGAAGCCGGGAATGAAGCCGCCCTGCTTCTTCATGTTGTTGGCAATCTCCACGGGATTGAACTGAATGCTGGAGTAGAAATAGGCAAAGCCGATAATCAGGATGAAATAGACCACCATATACATGACGGACTTCGTGTCGATGGCGTCATAGATGCTGCGGGACACGGTGCCCTCAGCGGGAATGCCCACGAAGCTCCAGATGGTGATGGGCAGGGAGGCGATGCTCTGGGCGAAGATGACGGGCAGAACGCCGGCCATGCTCACCTTCATGGGCAGGTTGCTGCTCTGGCCGCCGTACACTCTCCGGCCCACCTGACGCTTGGCGTACTGCACGGGAATGCGGCGCTCGGCGTCGTTGATGAACACGATGAAGGCGATCAGGGCCAGTCCGCCCACCAGAAGCAGAATCACCGCCCAGGGGGCCATGGCCGTGGCCAGGACCTGCTGGGCCTGGTCGGCGGTATAGCCGGCCTGGGTCAGGGTCTCGGCGGTCATCTCACCGCCGCGGATGGCGGACCACCGGCTCACGCCCTGGGCCAGACTGGACACCATGGTGGGAACCCGGGAGACGATGCCCGCGAAGAGGATAATGGAAATACCGTTGCCCACGCCGAACTCCGTGACCTGCTCGCCCATCCACATCACGAAGGAGGAACCGGCGATAAAGGACACGATGATGACCAGGGCGGGCCAGATGCCGTCGGCCCCGGGGGCCAGGATGCCATAGCGCTTCATCATGAAGTAGTAGCCCACGGCCTGGAGAATGGCGATGGCCACGGTGGTGTAGCGGGTGATGGACTGGATCTTCTTCCGGCCCTCCTCGCCGCCGTCCTTCGCCAGCCGCTCCAGATAGGGGATCGCGACGGTGAGCAGCTGGATGATGATGGAGCTGTTGATATACGGCTGAATGCTCAGGGCAAAGACCGTGGCGGTGGCGAATGCGCCGCCGCTCATCACGTTGTACAGGCCCAGGATGGTGGCGCCCATGCCCTGAAGCTGGGCCTCCAGCTGAGCCACGTCGATATAGGGGACGGTGATGGCGTTGCCGATGCGGAAAATCAGCAGGATCAGCAGCGTGAAGACAATCTTCTTCTTCAGCTCGGGAATGGCCCAGGCCTTGCGAATCGTTTGAATCACGTTACCTCACCTCCGCCTTTCCGCCGGCTGCCTCAATGGCCTCCTTGGCAGACGCGGAGAAGGCGTTGGCCTTGACAGTGACCTTTTTGGTGAGCTTCCCGTTGCCCAGGACCTTGAAGCCGTACTCGCACTTGGAGAGGACGCCCTTTTCCAGCAGCGCCTCGGCGGTGACGGTGTCGCCGTCGTTGAACGCGTTCAGCGCGCTGAGGTTGACGGTCTCCAGGGGCTTTGCGAAAATGTTGTTGAATCCGCGCTTGGGAACCCGGCGGGCCAGAGGCATCTGGCCGCCCTCAAAGCCCACGCGGACCTTGCCGCCGGAGCGGGCCTTCTGGCCCTTGTGGCCCCGGCCGCCGGTCTTTCCGTTGCCGGAGCCGGCGCCCCGGCCCTTGCGGTAAGCCGGGCGGACGGAGCCTTCGGCGGGAGACAGTTCGCTTAATTTCATGATTGGCGCCTCCTTACTTCTCTTCGGTAACCTGCAGCAGATAGCCGATCTTCGCCACTTTTCCGCGGGTGGGATCGTTGTCGGGCTGCACGGTGACGTCACCGATCTTGCGCAGACCCAGGGAATGCGCGGTGGCAACCTGCTTTTCCAGGCGGCCGTTCAGGCTCTTGACGAGCTCAATCCTTAAGTTTGCCACGTTTGTTGCCTCCTTAACCCACGATGTCTTCGACGCTCTTCCCGCGAATCCGGGCGACCTCTTCGGGACCGCGCATGGACTTCAGGCCCTGGAAGGTGGCGGCGACAACGTTGTTGGGGTTGTTGGACCGGAGGCTCTTGGCACGGATGTCCTTGATGCCCGCGGCCTCCACGACGGCGCGGACCGCGCCGCCGGCGATGACGCCGGTACCGGGGGCGGCGGGCTTCATCAGAACCCTTCCCGCGCCGGCTTCGCCGATGGTCTCATGGGGCAGCGTGGTGCCCGCCAGAGTCACGGTAATCATGTTCTTCTTGGCGGCCTCGATGCCCTTGCGGATGGCCTCGGGAACCTCGGCGGCCTTGCCCAGGCCATAGCCGACCTTGCCCTTGCCGTCGCCCACGACCACCAGGGCGGAGAATTTCATGACCCGGCCGCCCTTCACGGTCTTGGAAACGCGGTTGAGGTACACGACTTTTTCGATATACTCGCTCTGCTCTCTCTCAAATCTAGGCATTGAACGTTCCTCCCTCCTTAGAACTGCAGGCCGCCCTCGCGGGCGCCCTCGGCCAGGGCCTTCACACGGCCGTGATACAGATAGCCGCCGCGGTCAAAAACCACGTTCTCGATGCCCTTCGCCTTGGCCCGCTCTGCGATGAGCTTGCCAACGGCGGCGGCGGCGGCCACGTTGCCGCCGTACCCTTCGACGGCCTTATCCAGGGAGGAGGCGGAGACCAGGGTCACGCCGGCCACATCGTCGATGATCTGGGCGTAAATATTGGCCTCGCTGCGGAACACGTTCAGACGCGGCATCTCGGGGGTGCCGGAGACCTTGGCGCGCACTCTCTTGTGGCGCTTCAGGCGCTGGGCGTTGGTATTCGGTCTTTTAATCATATCGGCACACCTCCTTACTTCTTGGCGCCGGTCTTACCGACCTTGCGGCGGATGGTTTCATTGGCGTACTTGATGCCCTTGCCCTTGTACGGCTCGGGCGGGCGCTTCTCGCGGACCTCGGCGGCAAACTGGCCGACGGCCTCCTTGTCGCAGCCGCGAATGATGATTTTATTGGGAGCGGGGACCTCAATGGTGATGCCCTCGATCTCAGAAACGATCACCTGATGGGAGTAACCCAGGTTCATGACCAGGTTGCTGCCCTCCTTGGCAACACGGTAGCCCACGCCGTTGACCTCCAGCTCCTTGGCATAGCCGTCGGTGACGCCGACGACCATGTTGTGCAGAAGCGTCCGGGTCAGGCCGTGGAGGCTGCGGTGCAGCTTATCCTCGGAAGGGCGCTTCACGGTGATCGTGGTGCCTTCCTGTTCAATGATCATCTCCGGGCGCAGCGCGCGGGTCAGCTGGCCCTTGGGTCCCTTCACAGTGACCACATTACCCTCGGCGACATCCACGGTGACGCCGGCGGGGACGGTAATGGGCATTCTGCCAATTCTAGACATTGTTCAATACCCTCCTTACCAGACAAATGCCAGGACTTCGCCGCCGACATGGAGCTCGCGGGCCTTCTTGTCGGTCATGACGCCCTTGGACGTGGAGATGATAGCGATGCCAAGACCGCGGAGAACCCGGGGCAGCTCGTCGGCGCCCACGTAGACCCGGAGGCCCGGCTTGGAAACGCGGCGCAGGCCGGTGATGACCTTCTCCTTGCCCGCGTTGTACTTCAGGGTGATGTGAATCTTGCCCTGGGTGCCGTCGTCCACGACCTGGAAATTCTTGATATAGCCCTCGTCCAGCAGAATCTGAGCGATGCTCTTTTTCATGTTGGAGGCGGGGACGTCCACGGTGTCGTGCTTCGCGCTGACGGCGTTGCGGATGCGGGTGAGCATATCCGCAACCGGATCGGTGATATGCATGGTATAAAATCCTCCTATTTTAGAGTTGCGGCCTTTCGCCGCTTCAGCAGCGAGGTATCATGACCAATTGAACGCACAGCCCGATTGGCCATGACCTTTCGCCGTCTGTCCTCCCTTTTTCTTGAAAGAAAAAGGGAGCAAAAAGAACTTTATCACGCTATGGGGCTTGGTTGTTCTTCCAAGCCCCCAGCGGCGGCAACTTAGATGGTTCTTAGAAAGACGCCTTCCGCACGCCGGGAATCTCGCCCTTATAGGCCAGCTCCCGGAAGCAGATACGGCACACGCCGTAGTCCCGGAGGTAGGCGTGGGGACGGCCGCAGAGCTTGCAGCGGTTGTACTTCCGGCTGGAGTACTTGGCGGGCCGCTGCTGCTTTAAAATCATGGATTTCTTAGCCATTCTTCTCTCCCTCCTTAGCGGGCGAAGGGCGCGCCGACCTGGGTGAGCAGGGCGCGGGCCTCTTCGTCGGTGTGCGCGGTGGTGCAGATGACCACATCCATGCCCCGGATCTTGTCGATCTTATCATACTCGATCTCGGGGAAAATCAGCTGCTCGCGGATGCCCAGGGCATAGTTCCCCCGGCCGTCAAAGGCGTCGGGGCTGATGCCCTGGAAGTCGCGGACGCGGGGCAGGGCCACGTTGAACAGGCGGTCCAGAAACTCCCACATCTTCTCGCCGCGGAGGGTGACCTTCGCGCCGATGGGCATATTCTCGCGGAGCTTGAAGTTGGCGATGGACTTGCGGGCCTTGGTGATAATGGGCTTCTGGCCGGTGATCTGGCCCAGGTCCCGGACCACGTTGTCCAGAATCTTGGCGTTCTCCCGGGCCTCGCCGCAGCCAACGTTGACCACGACCTTGTCAATCTTGGGAATCTGCATGACGCTCTTATAGCCAAACTGCTTCATCAGGGCGGGAGCGACCTCGGCCTGATACTTCGCCTTCAGGTTCGGCACTTTCTTCTCAGCCATGGGTTCTCCTCCTCCCTTACAGCTCGGCGCCGCACTTCTTGCAGATGCGGACGCTGACGTTTTTCTCTTTGCCGTTCACGGTTTTCTTCTCTACCTTGTGGCCCACGCGGGTGGCCTTCTTGCACTTGGGGCACACCACCTGGACCTTGCAGACGTCGATGGCGGCCTCCCGCTTGACGATGCCGCCCTCCTCGCCCTGACGGCGGGGCTTGATGTGGCAGGTGACGAGGTTCAGCCCCTCCACCACGACCTTGTTCTCCTTCGGCAGGGTGGCAATGACCTTGCCCTGATGGGTCGCGAGGTCCTTGTCCTTACCGCCGTCGCCGGACAGACGGACGACCGTGTCGCCCTTCTTGATGTTCATAGACATGTCGTTTGCCCTCCTCAAATCACTTCGGGCGCCAGGGACAGGATCTTCATGTAATCCTTGTCCCGCAGCTCGCGGGCCACGGGCCCAAAGATACGGGTGCCGCGGGGGTTCTTGTCGTCCTTAATGAGGACGGCGGCGTTGTCGTCAAACCGGACGTAGGTCCCGTCATTGCGGCGGATGCCCTTGGCGGAGCGGACGATGACGGCCTTGACCACCTCGCCCTTCTTCACGGTGCCGCCGGGGGCGGACTTGCGGACGGAGGCGACGATCACGTCGCCGATGTTGCCGTACTTGCGCTTGGAACCGCCCAGGACGCGGATGCACTTGATTTCCTTGGCGCCGGTGTTGTCGGCGACCTTCAGGAAGGTTTCCTGCTGAATCATTACTCGACGCCTCCTTACTTCGCTTTCTCGATGATCTCGACCACGCGCCAGCGCTTATCCTTGGACAGGGGGCGGGTCTCCATCACCTTCACCTTGTCGCCGATGCCGCAGCTGTTCTGCTCGTCATGGGCCTTCAGCTTATAGGTGCGGCCGACAATCTTCTTATACAGCGGGTGGGCCACCCGGTCCTCGATGGCGACCACCACGGTCTTGTCCATCTTGTCGGAGACCACCTTGCCAACCCGGGTCTTGCGGGAGGAAGTTCTCTTCTCGTCCATGTTTCCTTACCTCCTTCTCACTGCTTGCCGGAAGCGGAGAGCTCCCGGAGCACGGTCTTGACTCGGGCAATGTCATGCTTGGTCTCCCGAATCTTCACGGGATTGTCCAGCTGGTTGGTGGCGTGCTGCATGCGAAGGAAAAACAGGTCCTTCTTCAGGCCCGTCAGCTTCTCGTTCAGCTGCTCGGGCGTCATCTTGCGGATATCGCGAATCTCACTTGCCTTCATCTTACTCACCTGCTTCCTCAGCGCGGGCGATGACCTTGGTCTTGATGGGCAGCTTGTGGCTGGCCAGACGCAGGGCCTCGCGGGCAACTTCTTCCGACACGCCGGCGATCTCGAACATGACGCGGCCGGGCTTCACAACGGCAACCCAGAACTCCGGGGAGCCCTTACCGGAACCCATGCGGGTCTCGGCGGGCTTCTTGGTCACGGGCTTATCGGGGAAAATCTTGATCCAGACCTGACCGCCGCGCTTGGTGTAGCGGGTCATGGCGATACGGGCCGCCTCAATCTGGTTGCTGGTGATCCAGGCGGGCTCGGTGGCCACCAGGCCAAACTCGCCGTAAGCCAGGGTGTTGCCACGGGTGGCCTTGCCGGTCATACGGCCGCGGTGCACGCGGCGGTACTTGACTCTCTTCGGCATCAGCATTAGTTGCTTCCTCCTTCCTTCGGGGCCGCGGGAGCGGCGGGCGCTGCGGGGGCGGGACGGGCGGGGGCGCGGTTGAAGCCGCCCTGGGGACGGGGACCTCCGGCGCGGTTGAAGCCGCCGCCCTGGCCCGGACGTCCGCCGCCCTGACGGTCGCGGTTAAAGCCGCCGCCCTGACGGTCCCGGTTGAAGCCGCCCCGGCGGTCGCCGTCGCGGCGGGGACGGCGCTCGCGCCGCTCCTGATAGGGCTTGGAGGTGTCCATGGTGCGGGGCGTGGTGCGCAGCGTCTGGCTCAGCACCTCGCCTTTGTAGATCCACACCTTCACACCGATGCGGCCAAAGGTGGTGGCGGCCTCCGCGAAGCCGTACTCAATGTCGGCGCGGATGGTCTGCAGGGGGATGGTCCCCTCGTGATAATGCTCCACGCCCGCGATCTCGCGGCCGCCCAGGCGGCCGGAGCAGCAGGTCTTGATGCCCTTGGCGCCGGCGCGCATGGCGCGGGCCATGGCGTTCTTCATGGCGCGGCGGTGGCTGATGCGCTTTTCCAGCTGCTGGGCGATGTTCTCCGCCACCAGCTGGGCGTTCATGTCGGGGTTGCGGACCTCGACAATGTTCAGCCGCACCTTCTTGCCCACCAGCTTCTCCACGGCCAGACGGTACTGCTCGATCTGCTCGCCGCCCTTGCCGATGACCATGCCGGGCCGGGCGCAGTGCAAAAAGACCGTCACCACGTCGCCGCTGCGCTCGATTTCGATCTTGGGCACGCCCGCGCCGTACAGGGTCTTCTTGAGGTATTTACGGATCTTCTGGTCCTCCACAATCAGGTCGCCGACCTTCTCGTCACTGGCATACCAGCGGGAATCCCAGTCTTTGATGACGCCCACGCGCAGGCCGTGGGGATTGACTTTCTGTCCCATAAAACGGTTCTCCTCCCTCTTTTATGCCTTTTCCGCCACGGTCAGCGTGACGTGAGAAGTGCGCTTGTTGATACGGTAGGCGCGGCCCTGGGCCCGGGGCATCATCCGCTTGAGGATGGGGCCGGGGGTGGCGTACACCTCGGACACCACCAGCTTGGCGGGGTCCATGCCGAAGTTGTTCTCGGCGTTGGCAACGGCGCTCTTCAGCAGCTTCTGCAAAGGCTCGGAGGCGGCCTTGGGGGTCTGCATCAGGATGGCCATGGCGCTGCCGGCGTCCTTGCCGCGGATCAGGTCGCAGACGATCTGGACCTTCCGGGGGGCGATGCGGACGTAGCGCAGATAGGCCTTCGCAACTTTATTTTCCATGTTCTGCATCCTCCTTCAACTCAGTCCTTCCGGTGTCCGCGGAAGGTACGGGTGGGGGCGAACTCGCCCAGCTTGTGGCCCACCATGTCCTCCTGGACGTAGACGGGCACGTGCTTCCTGCCATCGTGCACGGCGATGGTATGGCCCACGAAGGAGGGGAAGATGGTGGAGCTGCGGCTCCAGGTCTTCAGGACCTTCTTCTCGTTCTTCGCGTTCATTTCCTCGACCCGCTTCAGAAGCTCCGGGGCGACATACGGGCCTTTTTTAATGGATCTGCTCATATTTCATCTGCCTCCCTTACTTCTCGTTGCGGCGCTTGACGATGAACTTGCTGGTGGGGTTCTTCTTCTTCCGGGTCTTGTAGCCCAGAGCCGGCTTGCCCCAGGGGGTCACGGGGCCAGGGCGGCCGACGGGGGCGCGGCCCTCGCCGCCGCCGTGGGGGTGGTCGCAGGGGTTCATGACGGAGCCCCGGACCGTCGGACGCCAGCCCATGTGGCGCTTGCGCCCGGCCTTGCCGATGTTGATGTTGGCGTGGTCAATGTTGCCCACCTGGCCGATGGTGGCCATACAGTTGGTCCGGACGATGCGGACCTCGCCGGAGGGCATGCGGATCTGGGCGTCGCCGCCCTCCTTGGCCATGAGCTGGGCCGCAGTGCCGGCGGAGCGCACCAGCTGCGCGCCGTTGCCGGGGTGGAGCTCGATGTTGTGGATCATGGTGCCCACGGGGATGTTGGCCAGGGGGAGGGCGTTGCCCTCCTTGATGTCGGCCTTCTCGCCGGACTCCACCTTGTCGCCGGCCTTCAGGCCCACGGGGGCCAGAATGTAGCGGCGCTCGCCGTCCTCATACTCGAGAAGCGCGATGTTGGCGGAGCGGTTGGGGTCGTACTCCAGGCGCAGGACGGTGGCGAACATGTCGTGCTTGTCGCGCTTGAAGTCGATGACGCGGTACTTGCGCTTGTTGCCGCCGCCGCGGTGGCGGACGGTGATGCGGCCATAGCTGTTGCGGCCGGCGCTCTTTTTCAGGGTCTCGGTGAGCTTGGGCTCGGGCTTGGCCTTTTTGTCAATGCCGTCGAATCCGGAGACCGTCATCTGACGCCGGGAGGGAGTCGTCGGCTTAAAAGTTTTAATAGACATTCTGCTTTACACTCCTTCCGTAGAATCAGACCATGCCTTCGAAGAACTCGATGGTCTTGGAATCGGGGGTCAGCTGGACATAGGCCTTTTTCCACGTCTTCGTCATGCCGGGACGGCCCGCGCCCATGCGTTTTTCCTTGCCGGGCACCGTCAGCGTGTTGACGGCGGCGACCTTCACGCCGAAGATCTCCTCCACGGCCTTCTTGATTTCAATCTTGCCGGCGTCCTTGGCCACCTCGAAGACGTACTTCTTGTCGGCGGCTCCGGCCATGGCCCGCTCGGTGATAACGGGCCGGATGATGATGTCGTATGCGGTAGCCATTACGCGTACACCTCCTCGATTTTAGCGAGGGCGGCCTGATCCACCACCAGATACTTGGCGTTGACGATGTCATAGACATTCAGCTGCGCCGCGGGGGTGGTCAGCACGCCGGGAAGGTTCCGGGCGCTCTTGACGATGGTCTCGTCCACGGCGGGGGTCACCACCACGGCCTTGCCGTCGACCTTGACAGCGCTGAGGAACTTGCGGAACGCGGCGGTCTTGATCTCGCTCTGCCGGATGGCGTCGATCACCACCAGCTGGCCCTCGGCGGCCTTGGCGGAGAGAACGGACTTCAGGGCCAGGCGCCGGACCTTCTTGTTCAGCACATAGCGGTAGCTCCGGGGCTTCGGCGCGAAGACGATGCCGCCGTGGGTCCACTGGGGGGCCCGGGTGCTGCCCTGGCGGGCGTGGCCGGTGCCCTTCTGGCGCCAGGGCTTCCGGCCGCCGCCGGAGACCTCGGCCCGGGTCAGGGCGCTCTGGGTGCCCTGACGGCAGTTGGCCAGGTGGTTCTTCACGACCTCGTGAACCACGGCCTCGTTGGGCTCAATGCCAAAGATGGCGTCGTTGAGCTCCACAGTGCCGACTTCTGCGCCGGCCATGTTCAAAACTTTCACAGTAGACATTTACTCAGCACCCCTTTCTTACTTGCTTCTGGCGGAGGCCTTCTGCGGGTTGCGGCCGGAAGCCTTCTGCGGGTTCTTGCTGATGTCCGCGCCGGCCTGCTTGACCTTGTGGACCTTCACGGTGGACTTAATGGTCACGAGTCCGCCCTTGGGGCCGGGCACCGCGCCGCAGACCACCAGCATGTTCAGCTCGGGGTCGACCTTGACCACGGAGAGGTTCTGCACCGTCACCTGGTCCACGCCCATGTGGCCCGCGCCGTCGCGGCCCTTCATGATGCGGCCCGGGGTGGTGCCGGCGCCCAGAGAGCCCTGGTGCCGGTGGACGGGGCCGCCGCCGTGGGTGTTGCGCTTCACGGCCGCGCCGTGGCGCTTCACCACGCCCTGGAAGCCGTGGCCCTTGCTGGTGCCGGTGACGTCGACGAAGTCCCCGGCGGCGAAGGTGTCGGCCTTGACAATATCGCCCACGTTCAGTCCGGCGGCGTTCTCCAGGTTGAACTCCTTCAGGTGCTTCTTGGGAGCTACGCCCGCCTTGTTCAGGTGGCCCAGCTCCGGCTTGGAGAGCTTGCGCTCCGCCACATCCTCGAAGCCCAGCTGCACGGCCTCATAGCCGTCCTTTTCAGCCGTCTTCTTCTGCACGACCACGCAGGGGCCCGCCTCGATGACCGTGACGGGAATCACGTGGCCGTTCTCGTCAAAAATCTGGGACATGCCCACTTTTTTGCCGATGATCGCTTTCATGTAGGTTCCTCCTTGTATAAAGGTTATTGGTTGACCGGCCCGCGGCCATTGGGAACCGCTCCAGCCAACTTGACCCGCCCGCGTCGTCGGAAGAAATTCCGCTCTGCTCCGTCCCCGCCTGGCGGCGAGGACTGCGCCCGCTCCATTCCTTCCTCCTCTTCCCGCCGCAAACGCTTCGCTGGTTTGCGCCGGGATTTTTTGAGGAGAAACAGTCGGGGCGGGGCGGCGCAGATACGCCGAGGACTGCGCCCGCTCCATTCCTTCCTCCTCTTCCCGCCGCAAACGCTTCGCTGGTTTGCGCCGGGATTTTTTGAGGGAAAACAGTCGGGGCGGGGCGGCGCAGATACGCCGGAATTTCTTGAGGAGGATCGCGGACAGCGGTTCAACAAATTTATGGGGTCTCGCTTACAGCTTGATCTCGATCTCCACGCCGGCGGGCAGCTCCAGGGACATCAGGGCCTCCACCGTCTTGGGAGAGGACTTGGCGATGTCGATGAGACGCTTGTGGGTCCGGCGCTCGAACTGCTCCCGGCTGTCCTTATGCTTGTGGACGGAGCGCAGGATGGTGATGATCTCCTTCTTGGTGGGCAGCGGGATGGGGCCGGAAACCTCGGCGCCGGTGCGCTTGGCGGTTTCCACGATCTTCTCCGCGCTCTGGTCGATCACCTGATGGTCGTAAGCCTTCAGACGGATGCGGATCTTTTCTTTCTGAGCCATGTTCCAGTTCCTCCTAATTCGTACGTCGTTTTTCATGAGTCTCGACGACCTACGGCGAGAGAAATTTTTCTGTCCGCGCTGCCGTGCGTATCATTCCTGCTCACGAAAAAACCGGCGCGAAACGTGGCCGGTTCCGTCATGGCGCGGCGATCTACGCGCGCGTACAGACCTTTCTCAGCCGCCCGATTATCGGACATACTCCCCGGAAGTTACCTCTTTCGAGCAATCTCCCGGTTCATCGCGGTGTCACGGCGCGGGCACAGCCCTTCCGCCGCATGCCCATACATAATAATTGAAATTCCGCCCCATGTCAAGAGAAATTTTGCCGTTTTCCAGCTTTTTTTCCGCAGAACCTCCGGTGTTTTGCCCAAGGGGGAATCCCGCGCGGAAGTCCTTGACTTTCCGGCGCTTTTATGCTATCCTTTCCAGGAACAAAAGGCCGTCCTATATTATATAGGTAGGGCGGCGCCTTTCAAATCTATTTCAGAACGGAGAAGAGCTTATGAAGAGAATCAAGACCCTGGAGACCCGCAGCCTCTGCGAGAGCGCCAAGAAGGGCGGCTGCGGCGAGTGCCAGACCTCCTGCCAGTCCGCCTGCAAGACCAGCTGCGGCGTGGCCAACCAGAAGTGCGAGAATACCGCGAAATAAGACGCCGTCAGAGCGGTGCGTTCCGCGTGTAAAAACGCGAAGCCGGTTTGACGGGAAGGAAGAGAGTTACGAGAGGAACCCAGAAGGGGTTCCTTTCGTTTTCAATCCGAAGCGCTTCCAGCCTTTAAGAGGGCGGAAGCGCTTGCCCGGACCGGGCGGCGCTTCCCATGGGTTCTTTTCATATGCGAGACAGGCCGCCCTCCCGCGGCCTCTGGAGGATCAATCATGGTACATCAATACAAGCTCAACGGCTATTCCATCGTTCTGGACACCTGCTCCGGCGGCGTCCATGTGGTGGACGACGTGGCCTATGACGTCATCGCCCTCTACCCGGACCACCCGGCGGAGGAGATCGTCTCCGCCCTGCTGGCCAAATACCGGGACCGGCCCGATGTGACCGAGGCGGAGCTGCGGGAGTGCCTTTCCGACGTGGAGGCCCTGGTGAAATCCGGGCAGCTCTACACCCCCGACACCTTCGCCGGCATGGCAGGAACCTTGAAGCAGCGCTCCGGCGACGTGGTGAAGGCCCTCTGCCTCCACGTGGCCCACACCTGCAACCTCACCTGCGCCTACTGCTTCGCCAGCCAGGGGAAGTACCGGGGGGACCGGGCCCTCATGTCCTTTGAGGTGGGCAGGCAGGCCCTGGACTTCCTGGTCCGGCACTCCGGGACCCGGCGGAATCTGGAGGTGGACTTCTTCGGCGGCGAGCCCCTGATGAACTGGCCGGTGGTGAAGGACCTGGTGGCCTACGCCCGGACTCTGGAGGAGCCCTGTCACAAGAAATTCCGCTTCACCCTCACCACCAACGGCATGCTCATCGACCAGGACGTCATCGACTTTGCCAACCGGGAGATGGACAACGTGGTCCTCTCCCTGGACGGGCGAAAGGAGATTCATGACGCCCTCCGGGTGGACCGGGCGGGAAACGGCAGCTACGAGCGCATTGTCCCCAAGTTCCAGGAGCTGGTAAAGGCTCGGGGGGGGACCCGGTACTACATGCGGGGCACCTTCACCCACCAAAACCCGGACTTCACCAGGGACCTCTTCCACATGGCGGACCTGGGCTTTACTGAGCTCTCCATGGAGCCGGTGGTCTGTCCCCCGGGGGACCCGGCGGCCCTGACGGCGGAGGATCTGGAGATCGTGAAGGAGCAGTATGAGCTGCTGGCGGCGGAGATGCTCCGGCGGCACAGGGAGGGCCGTCCCCTCACCTTCTACCACTACATGCTGGACCTCACCGGGGGCCCCTGCGTGTACAAGCGGGTCTCCGGCTGCGGCTCCGGCACGGAGTACATGGCCGTCACCCCCTGGGGGGACCTGTATCCCTGCCACCAGTTCGTGGGAGAGGAGGCGTACAAGCTGGGGGACGTGTGGAGCGGCGTGACCAATACCGCCCTGCGGGAGGAGTTCCGCGCCTGCAACGCCTACGCCCGCCCGGCGTGCGCGGACTGCTGGGCCAGACTCTACTGCTCCGGCGGCTGCGCCGCCAACGCCTATCACGCCTCCGGGTCCATCCAGGGGGTCTACGAGGCGGGCTGCGAGCTCTTCCGCAAGCGCATGGAGTGCGCCATCATGCTTCAGGCCGCCCTGGCGGAGGAGGCATGACCACGCCTATTTGGGAGTTCCTGCAACGCTACCGGCAGGCGGAAACGCACCGCCTCCACATGCCGGGCCACAAGGGCACGGGGCCTCTGGGCTGTGAGCAGTGGGACATTACGGAAATCCAGGGAGCGGACTCCCTCTATGAGGCGGCGGGCATCCTGGCCGAAAGCGAAGGGAACGCCGCCGCCCTCTTCGGCTCCGGGGCCACGTTCTATTCCACCGAGGGCTCCAGCCAGTGCCTCAAGGCCATGCTGCACTTGGCCCTCCAGCACCGCCCGGCAGGGACCCCGCCGGTCATCGCCGCCGCACGGAACGTTCACAAGGCCTTTGTCCACGCCGCCGCCCTGCTGGACTTCGAGCCCCTTTGGCTCTGGCCGGAGGGGGGGACAAGCTCCCTCTGCGCCTGCCCTGTCACGGCGGAGAGCCTGGACCGGACCCTCTCCGCCCGGAGCGTCCCTCCCGCCGCCGTCTATATCACCAGCCCGGACTATCTGGGAAATCTGGCGGACATCCCGGCCCTGGCGGCAGTGTGCCGCGCCCACGGGACCCTGCTTCTGACAGACAACGCCCACGGGGCCTATCTGCGGTTTCTGTCCCCCTCCCGCCATCCCCTGGACCAGGGGGCGGACCTGGTGTGCGACTCCGCCCACAAGACCCTGCCGGTCCTCACCGGCGGGGCGTACCTGCACATCTCCAAAACCGCCCCGGCGGCCCTCCGGGAGGACGCCAAGGCGGCCCTGGCCCTCTTTGGGTCCACCAGCCCGTCGTACCTGACCCTGGCGTCCCTGGACCTTTGCGGCGCGTATCTGGCCGGGGAGGGGCCGGACCGCATCCGCGCCGCCGCCGGACGGCTGGAAGCGCTGAAACAACGTCTCCCCCAATGGGGCTGGTCCGCAGTGGGAACCGAGCCGCTGAAGCTCACCCTGGACGCCGCCGCCCGCGGCGTGACCGGCTTCCTCACGGCGGAGAACCTTCGGGCGGAGGCAGGCGCCGAGCCGGAGTACGCAGACCGGGACCACGTGGTGCTGATGGTCTCCGGGGCCACGGACGAGGCGGCGTTTCAGGCCGTGGAGCGCGCGCTGCGCGGCACGCCGCCCCGGCGTCCGCTTTCCCGCCCGGCGCTGCCCCTGGCCAGAGGAGAGCGGGTCCTCTCCATCCGGGAGGCCCTGTTCGCCCCCCACGAGACCGTCCCGGCGGAGGAGAGTCTGGGCCGCATCTGCGGCGCGCCCACGGTAAGCTGTCCCCCGGCCGTGCCCGTGGCCGTGTCCGGGGAGCGGATCGGGCCGGAGGCCGTGGAGCTGTTCCGGTATTACGGCGTGGCGGCGGTGGACGTTTTAAAGGCGTGACGATTGAAAATCGAAAAACGAGGCACACTATCCGTTGCCGCCCCGTCCTCCGGGACGGGGCAAATTTTTTGATCGGATAGGAGAAGCATATGAACGCGACGGTAAACGAAAGCTGCATCGGCTGCGGCCTCTGCGCCGGGAACTGCCCGGAGGTCTTCACCATGGGGGACGACGGCTTCGCCCACGGCGGGGAGGTCCCCGACGGCATGCTGGACGCGGCCCAGGCGGCCCGGGACGAGTGCCCGGTCAGCGCCATCAGCATCGGCTGACTATAAAAGCGAGAGGCTCTGCAACCAGAGCCTCTCGCTTTTCCTTTACTCGTCCAGCTTCAGCACCGCCAAAAACGCCTCCGTGGGAATCTGAACCGTCCCCAGGGAGCGCATCTTCTTCTTGCCCTCCTTCTGCTTTTCCAGCAGCTTCTTCTTCCGGGTGATGTCGCCGCCGTAGCACTTGGCCAGCACGTCCTTGCGCATGGCCTTCACCGTCTCCCGGGCGATGACCCGCCCGCCGATGGCGGCCTGCACCGGCACCTCGAAGAGCTGGCGGGGGATGTTCTCCTTCAGCTTCTCGCAGAGCTTCCGGGCCCGGGGATAGGCCTTGTCCTTGTGGGCGATGAAACTCAGCGCGTCCACCTGGTCCCCGTTGAGGAGGAGGTCCACCTTCACCAGCTCGCTGGGCCGGTAGCCGGAGAGCTCATAGTCCAGCGAGGCGTAGCCCTTCGTATTGGCCTTCAGCGTGTCGAAGAAGTCGTAGATGATCTCGTTCAGCGGCATCTGATAGTGGAGCTCCACCAGGTGGGTGTCCAGGTACTGCATGTCCTTGAACTCCCCCCGGCGGTCCTGGCACATGGGCATGATGTTGCCCACGTAGTCGTTGGGCGAGATGATGGAGACCTTCACATAGGGCTCCTCCGCCCGCTCGATGGAGGCCGGGTCCGGGTAGTTGTGGGGATTGTCCACCCGCACGAGGCTGCCGTCCGTCTTATAAACGTCATAGATGACGGAGGGCAGCGTGGTCACCAGGTCCAGGTCGAACTCCCGCTCCAGCCGCTCCTGGATGACCTCCATGTGGAGCATGCCCAGAAAGCCGCAGCGGAAGCCGAAACCCAGCGCCACGGAGGACTCGGGCTCAAAGCTCAGCGACGCGTCGTTGAGCTGGAGCTTTTCCAGGGCGTCCCGGAGGTCGGGGTACTTGGACCCGTCCTCGGTGTAGATGCCGCAGTAGACCATGGGCTGCACGGGGCGGTAGCCGGGGAGGGCCTCCGCCGCCGGGGCGGCGGCGTCCGTCACGGTGTCGCCCACCCGGGTGTCCTTCACATTTTTGATGGAGGCGGTGAAATAGCCCACCTCCCCCGCCTGAAGGCTTTCGCAGGGCTCCAGCCCCAGGGGCAGCAGGTGGCCGCACTCCACCACCTGGTAAGAGGCGCCGGAGGCCATCATCTTCACCGTCTGCCCCGCCCGGAGGCGGCCCTCCATCAGGCGCATGTAGACAATGACGCCCCGGTAGCTGTCGTACTGGCTGTCGAAGATCAGGGCCTTGAGGGGGGCGTCCGGGTCCCCGGAGGGAGGCGGCACGTTCTTCACCACATCCTCCAGCACGGCGTCGATGTTGACGCCCATCTTGGCGGAGATCTCCGGCGCGTCCAGGGCGGGCAGACCGACGATGTCCTCCACCTCCTGTTTGGCCCTGGCGGGGTCGGCGGCGGGGAGGTCGATCTTGTTGAACACCGGGAGGATTTCCAGGTCGTGCTCCATGGCGAGGTAGGTATTGGCCAGGGTCTGGGCCTCCACGCCCTGTGTGGAGTCCACCACCAGCACGGCCCCCTCGCAGGCGGCCAGGGAGCGGGACACCTCATAGTTGAAGTCCACGTGTCCCGGGGTGTCGATGAGGTTCAGGGCATAGGTCTCCCCGTCGGCGGCGGTGTAGTTCAGCCGGACGGCCCGGGCCTTGATGGTAATGCCCCGCTCCCGCTCCAGGTCCATGTTGTCCAGAAGCTGGCTCTCCATCTCCCGCTGGCTGACGGCGTTGCACTTCTCCAGAAGCCGGTCCGCCAGGGTGGACTTGCCGTGGTCGATGTGGGCGATGATGCTGAAATTACGGATATGGTCTTGGTTTATCATAGGAAAAAGCCTCCTTGGGGAAGTCTTGATGGTGTCATACTTGCGGAAGATGGGGGTACACCGCCGCCCACACGCCGGTGTCCGGGTCCCGCTCCAGGACTAGAACGTCGGGACTTGTCCCCCGGTCGAAGTATATCCGTTCGGCGGAATCATCCAGTTGAATGTCAAACCTGTATTCTGACCCAATGCTGCTGTTCAGCCCGCCGAAGGCGCAGTAAAAGGAGCAGTGGATCTCATCGCCGAACCGCTTGGCCTCCATGGCCCGGATGAAGCCCATGGAACCCTCGGGAAACGTCTGTACCGTGACGATAGACCCGTCGTCAGAGACAGAAAACGTTTGCAGATCAACGTCCGTCCTCTTCTGAAAGCCCGGCAGCACAAACAGTATCCCGACAGCCGCGCCAATGAGAAAGGCAAGAAACACCGGTATCCATTTTTTCATACCCAAAAACCTCCCCTTATTTTTATCGGCGGCAGCCCTCAGCCCTCATACCACGCCGGCGGCTGGTCGTGGGTCTCATACCACTGGTCCCAGAATTCCTGGTCCCACAGCGCGTCGTAGTCGTAGTGTACCACAAACGCCCGCCACTGCGCCAGGGTCTCTTTCACATTTTCCGGTTGCAGCAGGAACTTCTCGCCGCAGACGTTCCCCAGCACCCACTTTCCCGCCTCGCCGGAGTGATGTACATAGTCGCAGTAGTTGTTCAGCTCCGTCACCATCCCCCCGGCGAAAAGAGGCGCGTGAAGCCGGGCGTTGGGATACTCCGCCAGCGCCTCACAGGTCCGCTCCACAGCCTTCAGCCGGGCGTCCAGGTCCCCCCGGCGGACGGCGCGGTCCCACGCCAGGATGCTGTAGGGGGAGAGGAACACCTCGAACTTCGTCTCCGGGTGGGCCTGGAACCACCCCTCCATCACCGCCAGATTCCCCTCCACCGCGTCCAGATACGCGTCCTCGGGGACCGTCTCCTCCGAGACCGGCGGGCGCTGGTAGGTCCGCAGGGTCTCATACCGCCCCCATCGGGTGGTTTTGTCCCAGGTGAAGCCCTCGTCCAGGGTCTGGCCGCCGCCCCGGCGGTTGGTCCAGAGGACGAAGAGGCTGTAATAAAGGGAGTCCTTATTCAGAAGGTACTTCACGTCGTCCAGGGGGTTGCGGTTGTAGAGATAATCCGGCATGGCGTCCGTCAGCTCCTCCTCCCCCCGGATGAGGGCGTTCAGGTCCAGGGCGAAGAGGACCCGCCCGGGTCCCTCCTCCCGGAAGAGGAGGTCCATCACCTGGTCAAACTCGCTGAAATAGCCGTCCGGCACGGTGATCCGCAGGCCGGAGGTCTGGTAGAACTCCTCGATCCAGCTGGCCCGGTAGTTGGCGGCCATGGAGGTGCCCAGGAGGACGGTGTCCGCCGGGACGTTTTTCGCCATGCCGGCGGCCTGATAGCGCTCGTTGAAAAACACGGGCTGCCACGCCGCGGGCATCCGGTAATACAGGCAGGGGTCCACGGCGTACACGATTCCGCCGCACAGAGCCAGCAGGGCCAGCAGCGCCGCCAGGAAGCGCCGGGCCCAGCGCGCGTAAATCTCATTCATAGCTCGCCTCAGAAATTGGAGTAGATAAAGGTGGTCACCCCGGTGAAGGAGAGGACGGACCACGCCGCCAGCAGCGCCAGCGCTCCCCAGCGCCAGGCCGTGGGGCGGAAGCGGTCCATCCGCTCCGCCGTGTTATGGGGCCACAGGGCCGTGACCAGGGCCGCGCCCAGAAGGGCGTAGGCCAGCGCCGGGCTGATCCAGGGTTTCACGGCGGGCAGCACCATCCGCAGCGCCGCCGCCTCCTTGGAAAACACGTCCTCCATCAGCCAGGGGGCCGGGGGACGGAGGTCCAGCGTCACGGCACAGCGCAGCAGCCCCAGCGCCTCCGGCACGCCGGGGGCCCGGAAGAAGACCCAGGCCCCGTTGACGAAGGCAAAGGTCAGCGCCCAGCGGAGAAGCCTGGGAAGCCGGTCCCGGCCTTTGCCCCAGGCCCGCTCCAGAATCTGGGCCAGACCGTGGAGGCCGCCCCAGATCAGGAAGGTCCACCCCGCCCCGTGCCACAGTCCGCTGGCCAGGAAGACCAGAAGGATGTGGAAATAGGTCCGCGCCGTCCCCCTCCGGCTTCCCCCCAGGGGGAAGTAGAGGCACTCCCGCAGGAAGCTCGTAAGGGTGATGTGCCAGCGCTTCCAGAACTCCCCCACGGAGAGACTGCGGTACGGGGAGTTGAAGTTCACCGGCAGCCGGAGGCCCAGAAGACGGGCCGCCCCGGCGGCGATGTCACAGTAGCCGGAAAAGTCCAGATAGAGCTGGAGGGTATAGCCCAGAATCACCATCCACGCGCCGGGGGCGGAGAGTTCCGGGACCCGCTCCCACCCGGCGTTTACGACGACGCCCAGGTTGTCCGCCAGCAGCACCTTCTTCGCCATGCCCATGGCTATGGCGTAAAAGGCGGCGGCGAAGTCCCTCCCCTCCGGGCGCAGGAACCGCTCCCCTGGGAGCTGGGGGAAAAAGGCCTGGGGCTTCAAAATCGGTCCGGAGACCACGGTGGGAAAGAAGAAGGCATAGAGGGGCAGGCAGTCCCACGGGACGGGACGGAAGCCGCCGGTGTAGGTCTCCTTCAAAAGCCAGAGCTGCTGGAAGGTAAAAAAGCTGAGGCCCAGGGGGACCCACCCCGGAGAGACCGCCCCGCCGGTGAAGAACCCGGCGTACTTGAACGCCGCCAGCACCCCCAGATGCCACGCCGCCGCCAGCGCCAGGCAGAGGCGGCGCTGAGCGGGGGAGCGGGGACACGCCTGGGCGCGGGGTCCGTCCCCTCCCGGAAGGACCCGGATTTCCGCCGTGAGGAACCGGAGGGCGGCTGCGGACACCGCAAGTCCCGCCCCCAGCGCCAGCAGCGAGGGCCACCCGCCCCCGGCTATGTAGAAGAACAAACAGGCCAGCGTCAGCCCGCCCGCGGCGGCGCGGCGGCTTCGCCGGGCGGCGGTCAGGCAGAGGAGGACCGTGACGGCCAGGAAGGCCAGAAAGCCAAAGGATTGAAAGTTCATGTCACGGCTGTCTCGCCAGGGCGGTCAGCCTCGCGTCGGAGGTGCTGAGAACCTGGGTCAGGCTCTGGCAGCGCCCGGGATAGGCGGCGTTGATGGCCGGGGAGGACAGGTCCGGGAACTCCGTCTTCCGGGCCTTCAGCTCCCGGAGGGCCGCGGCGTAGCGGGCCTCGGACAGTTTCATATCCGCCCCCGCCAGCCCCAGGCCGCAGGCCCCGGGGTCCAGGGCGAAATAGCCCTCGTTGGCGCCGGAGGCGCGGTAGAGGTGCCGGTAGAGCTGGTAGACGGCGCTGCCCAGATAGGCGGCGGCGGCGTTGATGGCGGCCTTGTCCCCCAGTTTGCCCAAAAGCTCGAAGAGAACGCCCACCGCGCCGGAGAGCAGCTTGCTCTGCAAGGTGGCCAGGACGCTGCCCCGCAGGCTGTTCTTGGGCTCCGAGGCGTCCAGAATGTCCTGCTCCGTGAGCATGTTCCCCTCCCGGGAGAGGGTGCGGCCCAGGATGAAGTCGGCGGAGACGTTGTAGTAGTCGCAGGCCCGGACGACGAAGGGCAGCCCCGGCTCCCGGATGCCGTTTTCATAGTGGGAGAGGAGGGCCTGGGAAATACCCAGCGCCCCGGCGGCCACCCGCTGGCTGACGCCCTTCTCCTGCCGCAGCAGGGAGAGGGTGCGGGAAAATTCAGAACTCATGATAAAAGCTCCTTTACCAAACTTATACGCAACGTATAGTCTACCAAAAGGGCTACGGAATGTAAAGACATTTTTTCAGGAAACCGCCCGTCCGGCGGGGAATTTTGCCGGACGGGCGCGCAGGCTGTCGAAACCAGGCTGCCGAATATGGTCAGGTATTGTCCCGGTGAATGGGCTCCCGGAAAATCAGCCGCCGCAGGGCCCGCCCGTTGAAGGGAATCAGGGGGTAGAGATACCCCTTGCCCACCAGGGGCTTGGTGGTGCCCAGCAGGACCAGGATGCCCAGGATGCCGAAGCCGTAGCCCCAGACGTCGAAGGCCGCCGTCAGCAGCAGCAGCGCCACCCGCAGCAGCTTGAAGGCGTAGCCCATCTCATAGCTGGGCTGGGCAAAGCTGGCCACGGACACGAAGGCCATATACACCAGCACCTCCGGCCCCAGCCACCCGGCCTGGACGGCGAAGTCTCCCAGAATCAGCGCCCCCAGCATGGAAAAGGAGTTGGAGAGGGAGTCCGGCGTGTTCAGGGACGCCAGCTTCAAAACGTCGATCAGGAACTCCACCACCAGAAGCTGCCACAAAAGGCCCAAGGACGCGGGCTCCGGGGAGGAGAGGAACTCCAGCCACTCCGGCAGCCGCCCGGACTCCTTGACCATGAGATACCAGGTGGGGGTGATGAGCAGGGAGATCAAAAACACGATGATCCGCAGAAGCCGGAGGTAGGTGCCCACCAGAGGAGGGAAGTAGAACTCGTTGGCCTCCTGGGTGAAGTCAAAGAACGTGGTGGGCAGGATCATCACGGAGGGGGAGTTGTCGATCATCAGCACCACGCTGCCCTCCATGATGCTGGCGGCGGCGCTGTCGGGCCGCTCCGTATAGCGGACCTTGGGGAAGGGGTTGTACCACTGCTTGGGGCGGATGGCCTCCGCCACGCTCTCCTGAGCCATGGTGAGGGAGTTGACGTCGATGGCCGCCAGCTTCTCCCGCAGGGCTGTCAGAAGCTCCGGGTCCGCCTTGTCCTCCAGGTAGCACAGCACCGCGTCGGTGTGAGAGCGCTTCCCCACCTTCACGCCCTCCATGGTCAGGCGGCTGTCCCGGATGCGGCGGCGGATCAGAGCCATGTTAGGCACCACCGCCTCCACAAAGCCGTCGTGGGACCCCCGGAGGACCTTGCCGTCCGGCGGCTCGTCCACGCCCCGGCCGGGGTACTCCTTCGCGTCGATCTGGGCTCCGCCCCGAAGTCCCTCCACCAGCAGCAAGGTCTTGCCCATGAGGACGGAGGTGGTAAGCTCCTCCGGGTCGAAGCCGACGTCCACCTCTGAGAAGGTAACAAAGCGGTCCGCGAAGTCCTGCATCTGCGTCAAGCCCTGCAGGGCGTCCGGCGGAAGGGAGAGCCAGAAGGCTCCCATACGTTCCAGCGTCTCGTCCTTGCCATAGCCGTCCACCACCCAAAGCCGTGCCCTGCGTCCGGCGATGACATAATCCCGGCTCACCATATCCACGCTGCGCCCGGCCCCCAGGGCCTGGTCAAACAGGCGGACGTTGTCCATGTAGTTGTCCGATAATCTATCCATGCGCACCTCCAAGAATGGAGGTAGTATGCGCCGGCCGCGGAAACTTATCCCACCCGCCATCAAAGAAGTCTCCCCAAACCCAAAAAAGCGAAGGAAAACCCAAAGGAAACTCTACATCCTCCCCAGCCTCACCAGTCCGCCAACACACACCACGCATTCCCCGTCCCCCTCAGCCGCGAATCCAGCGAAGCGAATCGCGGCTGAAAGCGAAGAAATTCCCCGTCCGGCGGAGCTTTCCGCCAAAGGCGGGAAGCGCAGCGGTAAGGGGAATTTCTGAGCTGGTGCGCGAGGCGGGACTTGAACCCGCACGTCCGTAAAGGACACTAGAACCTGAATCTAGCGAGTCTGCCAATTCCACCACTCGCGCGCATTGATATGAACTTGTGATGGTCCGCCGGACGGAGCATGAAACCAGGTCCCGCCCCGTATGAGACGGGACCCCGGTTTTCATCCTGGTGCGCGAGGCGGGACTTGAACCCGCACGTCCGTAAAGGACACTAGAACCTGAATCTAGCGAGTCTGCCAATTCCACCACTCGCGCATGGCTTCAGCGGTCTCTTTCAAGGGACCTGTGGTGCGGCTGACGGGACTTGAACCCACACGTCGATACGACACCAGCACCTCAAGCTGGCCTGTCTACCAGTTCCAGCACAGCCGCGTAATAAGAGTCCCCAGGAAAGACTGCTTGCTTATTATAGCCAGAACCGCCGCCGTTGTCAACACCCATTTTTCGTTTTTCCCGAAATTTTTCCTCCGGGCGCCGGCGGCCGGCCCCTCCGCCCAGTGCGCGGAGGGGCGCTTCCCGATTTTTACAGCCGGGCCATCACCTCGCCGATGGGGTCGGTGATGACCAGGGCGGCGGAGAGGTCCCGGGCCACGGCGGACTTGTTGATGAGGACCAGCCTCTCCCCCCGGAAGTAGTTGATGAGCCCGGCGGCGGGATAGACGTTCAAAGAGGTGCCGCCGATGATGAGGAGGTCCGCCTTGGCGATGGAATTCACCGCGTCGTTCAAAACGGCCTGGTCCAGCCCCTCCTCGTAGAGCACCACGTCCGGCTTCACAACGCCGCCGCAGCCGCATTTCGGCACGCCGCCGGAGCGCAGGATGAAGTCCATCCCGTAAAACTTCCCGCACCGCTCGCAGTAGTTCCGGTGGACGCTGCCGTGGAGCTCGCAGACGTGCCTGCTGCCGGCGGCCTGATGGAGGCCGTCGATGTTCTGGGTGACGACGGCGGTCAGTTTTCCCTCCGCCTCCCACTGCGCCAGCTTTTTGTGGGCGGCGTTGGGCTTGGCTTCGGGGAGAAGCATCTTCGCCCGATAGAAGCGGAAAAACTCTTCGGGGTTGCTTTTGTAGAAGCTATGGCTTAAAATGGTCTCCGGCGGGTATTTCCACTCCTGGTGGTAGAGTCCGCCGGTGGAGCGGAAATCCGGGATGCCGGACTCCGTGCTGACCCCGGCTCCGCCGAAGAACACGATGCGGCGGGATTCCGCCGCCCACGCCTTTAAGGTTTCGACTGCTTCCGTCATAAAAATCCCTCCCTGCGGTTTATAATGGCCCATGGGACAAAGGAGAGCGCGCCATGAACATTCAGATTTTCGGATCCTCCAAGTGCTTTGACACGAAGAAGGCCCAGCGCTGGTTCAAAGAACGCCGGGTGAAGTTCCAGTACATCGATCTCCCCTCAAAGGGATTATCCCTCCGAGAGTACCAATCCGTCAAGCAGAAAGTTGGCTTCGAGGCTCTGGTCAACCCAAAATGCCGGGCCTACGAAGCGCTCTACATGGCCTATACCGCCCCCGCCGCCCAGGAGGAAAAGCTCCTGGAAAACCCAGAGCTTTTCCGGACCCCCATCGTCCGCAACGGCAGGGAGGCCACGGTGGGCTACCGCCCCGAGGTCTGGGAGACCTGGGAGTAATCAACGGAAGCGTGGTGATTCCGGCATGAGGCGCAAGCTGCCCCGCGGCGCGTATCTTCTGGCGCAGCGCTACTTCCGCCACGGCGTGGGGGTCCAGAGCGCCGCTCTGGCCTTCTACCTGCTGTTTATGATCTTCCCCTTTCTCATCTTCATCAGCGCCCTGCTGGGTCTTCTGGACCTGAACGTCACCGCCATTCTGCTGGCCCTGGGGGAGTTTCTGCCCCGGGACGTCATCGACATCATCCGGGCCTATCTCATCCACGTGGGGCAGAGCCCCAGCCCCCAGCTGATGGTCTTCGGCCTGTTCTTTTCCATCTGGTTTCCCATGCGGGCCACCAACGCGCTGATGGTCTCCGTCCGCACGGCCTATCACCTGGGCCCGCCCCGGCGGGCGGTGATTCACCGGCTGAAGACGCTTTTGTACACCGTGGTGCTGATCAGCGCCATTGCCCTGACCCTGGTGCTGATGACCGTGGGGGACCGGCTGCTGGGCTACGCCGTGGGCCACTTCCGCCTGCCGCTGTTTCTGGCGGAACTGTGGGCCCGGATGCGCTTTCCGGCGGCGGCGGTGGCGGGATACTTCGCCCTGTTCTTTCTCTACGCCCTGGCCCAGGACGGCCGCCAGCCCTGGCGGAACATCTGGCCGGGGACCCTGGCGGCCCTGGCGGCGTGGATGCTCCTCAGCTGGCTGTACGCCATGTATGTGGAAAATTTCGCCAACTACTCTCTGCTCTACGGCTCCATCGGCGCCGTGGTGGTGCTGATGATCTGGCTCTACATGTCCGCCAACGTCCTGATTCTGGGGGCGGAGCTCAACGGAACCATTCTGGCCCTGCGGAAGGAGCAGGAGGAACTTTGAAAGGAGGCCTCCATGCCGTTCTCGAAGGAAGAATTGACCGAAGCCAAACGGCAGATCGACTCCACGCTGCACAAACTGCGGAAGGCCACAGAAGCGCTCCAGGCAAAGGAACACCCCGAGCGGTACCGCTCCCAGATCACCCTGGCCCGGCGGGGCGTCCAGGCGTTTGAGCTTGCGGTCCGCCTGATTGAGCGTGAACTGACGCAGATTTGATTTTCCCGCAAAAGGGAGGCCGGCATCCGCCGGCCTCCCTTTTTCCGCGCCTTCGGCCAAAGGAATCACGCCTCCTCCGGCTCCGGCGGTATGGCCAGCTGGAACCCGTTCCAGTCATAGCCCCGCTCCTCGATAAGGCCCCAGGTGTACCCCGCCCCCTCGCACTCCTCCCAGGTGAGGTAGCGGAAGTAAAACTCCACCTCCAGATGGCAGGGGAGAATGTCCAGAATGATCTTTCGAATCTGCTCAAACTCCGGCGGCACCCCCGCCGTCTCCGGGAAGACCACTCGAATCCGGTTGGTCCCCATCTCAACGGCCCGGGCCCAGATGCCGCAGCCCCGCAGGGTCCGGCCGATGGCCCCGGGGGTCAGGCTGTCCCCATCGATCTGGAGGAGGGCCGCGATGGCCGCCCGGCGGTCCTCCGGCGTATGGGCGGCGGGGCGGCGGAGAAACAGGGCCTCCCGGCGGCGGAGCCCCTCGTCCTCCGCCGTGGCGGCAACGCTCTCCCGCTCCACGGCCTCCAGCCGGTCCGACACGGCGTCCAGCCCGCGGCCCAGGGCGTACAGCTCCGCGCCGCTGAGGGAATCCCGGTCCAGCCGGTAGACCCCCAGCGGGGCCAGCAGGGCCTTTAAATACGCCTCATACATTCTCCGCCTCCCGAAGCTCCGTCACCTCCAGCGTCCCCAGCACCGGCAGCACCGTGCTGTCCGCCGGGACGTCCGCCTCCGGCGCGGTAAAGCGGTAGTTTTCCACGCCCTCCAGGGCGTAGAGCCGGTTTCCCAGCTCCGCCAGCCGCACCGGCCTTCCCAGCATCCGCCCGCCGAAGAAGTCCGCCACAGCCCGCCGGACCGACTCCAGCACCGCCTCTTTGTCCTCCCCTTCTTTCGGAACCACCGCCGCCGACACATTCACCCGCCGGACCTCCGGGGCCAGGACCTTCACCTGCACCGCGATCTCCCGCTTCTCCCGGAACTCCTCCGCAAGGCCCCGCAGCAGCGCCTCGCCGGGCAGGCCGTTCTCCCCGGCCACGTAGACGTTCACGGTGCCGGGCCCCTCCGCCCGGCCCACGGCCTTGGCCGCCGTCACGCCGGGATAGCCCATGGCCGTGGTCTCGTACCAGGCGGTGTTGGCCCCGTTGGGAAGGCGCCGGTAGCTCTCCAGAATCCGGGCCCGGAAGGTCTCGTCGTCCTCCTCCTCACAGCCGCCGGTAAAGGCCTCCGGGTTGGTGACGGAAGTCACCGCCACAGGGCAGGCCGTCAAAAACCGCACCGCCCCCGGCACGGCGTTCCCTCCGGTTCCGGCCACCAGGGCCTCGGCGGGTACGTCGGCATAGAGGGCCCCCGCCGGAAGCGCGCCCTCCTCCGTGGTGCGAAAGCGGACCTCCTCCGCCGTCATGCACACCGTCCCCGCCGGAATGGCGGCGTCCATGGCCGGGGCGGTCTCCACGCAAAAGCGCAGCACCCCCGCCGCCCGGGCGGCGGGCAGGCGCTTCAGCCCCCGCATGGCCCCGTGCCGGTCCAGCCAGACCCCTTGGGCCGTCTGGGGAAAGCTCT
>Ga0073908_1001085_pt1 | contig 40893 bp, 29 predicted proteins | sample MucameincwithD2O_FD_65484 | JGI IMG/M metagenome (GOLD analysis project Ga0073908, IMG submission 65484) | Mouse cecum microbial communities from Vienna, Austria - Mucus amended microcosms incubated with D2O | ecosystem: Host-associated > Mammals > Digestive system > Large intestine > Cecum... | reverse complement strand
AGTTTCCTGCAGGGGGAACGACAGTTTCCTGCAGGGGGAACGACAGTTTCCTGCAGGGGGAACGACAGTTTCCTGCAGGGGGAACGACAGTTTCCTGCAGGGGGAACGACAGTTTCCTGCTATGGAAACGGTAAAACAGTTGGGAGTCTTAAGTTATGAATTATTCCGGCTCATCATTTTGTTTGCAAGACATTTATTTATAATATCATTGAGAGTAACATCAATCACGTTCAAAGTCGGACAGAACTTCGGCAGTGGTAGCATTTATTTTCTTGTCCAGCACGTAAATCCGGTAAGACAGGCTCAGCTCTTTGCCAGGCTCTAACGTGAATGCCTGCTGTTTGGTCGGAGAGAAATTCCACATGACATCGCCGGCTGGCTTATTGACAGTTTTATCCCATACGCGCAAAGGTTCGGGATAGTTCAGGTTGGAAGGATCGGCGACAATCAAAATACAGGCTTTGCCGCTTCCCGCTTTACCCTGATAGTAGCACCAACGGGCTCTCGAACCATCCGCATCATCGCGTGAAAGGCCTTCCGAAGTAAGCATCTCGGCGGTCTGGTCGTTCCAGTCCTCACGCGTACGGATACATATACCGCCATAACGATAGGCCTCCATTGTAACCGGACTGGAACTGGCAAGACGGAGAGTGGTATGATAGTCGATATAATAGCCGGGCAAGGATGTCGTCCCGATATTGATTTCCAGGCGTTCGTTCATCGCCACCTTTTCTGCGGGAGAATCGGGGTAAACGACATGGTCCAACGTGGCAACAAAACCATTATCGGAGACACGCTCGAAATTACGGAAACGGACCGTCCCCTGTTTTTTGTTGAGATTCCAGAAGTCGATCTCATTTCCTTCGAACGTGGTTTTCGTCCAGGCGTACCACAAACCGAAATGATGGTAATGATCGGCAGGCGAACAATTAGTCATCACTTCGCCTCCCAATGTGTTCAAGGGGTGAATAAAACCGCTGCGTTTATAAACCGAATCGACGCCCGGAGCCGGATAAACCGTAGCATAATTGTAAGAGAACAACAGCTTATCTCCCATCTTATAATCCAAAGCTTTCCCCGTATCGACAACCGAGACGGGAGTTTTGGAAGGCTGGCAAGAGCCAAAGAAAAGAGAAAACAAAAAAATACCAATCGAAAAAACAGCAGTTTTCATAATATGACAATTAAATAATAATCAGTTATCCGGCATGCGGCAAGGCAACGTGAACCAGAACGTGGAGCCTTCACCTTCGACCGACTCCAATCCGATTTCGCCGCCCAGACGGTCTACGAAACCTTTGCATAAAGCGAGCCCGAGTCCCACTCCTTTGGAATGGCTTTCCACAGCCTGCACGAAACGGGCAAATATCTTCTGCTGCATTTCTTTCGGAATGCCTTTGCCTGTATCGGCCACAAAAAAACGAATTTTTTCCGTTCCTTCCCAATCATAACCGATCCGTATTTCACCCTCCGTCGTATGTTTGATAGCATTAGAAAGCAAATTCGATAAAATCTGGACCAGACGATGACGATCCGTATAAATAGAAATATCAGGAGCCGAATCTTTCTGCAAAGTCACTGAAGGCCCGATTTGCAACTTCGCTGTTTCATATAATCCGTTAATGACATCGGGAAGACTGACCTTCGAGTAGGTAAACGTAATCGTCTCCGATTCGATCCGGGAAATATCCAGCACATCATTCAACAGACTGAGAAGCAACTCGTTGTTTTCTTTGATAATATGAATATATTGCTTACTGACTTCCGGATCTTCCTCCTCCACCAACAGTTGCGAGAAACCGGCTATCGCATTAAGGGGCGTACGGATCTCATGATTCATATTGGCTAAGAAAGCAGACTTCAAATGGTCGGAACGTTCGGCTTTTTCCTTCTCTTTAGTAAGTCGCTTCTTCAGCCGGCGGTTTATTTGTAACAGGACAAACAAGAGGATGCAAAACAAGGCAAGTCCCAAAATCATCAGATACAATTCATGCGACCTCAAGGTAAGCTGCTCATTCTCCATCTTGATTTGAAGGGCTTCGTTCTCAGCTTTGAACTTGCTGATTTGTTGAAAATAAGAGTTCTGCTGAATAGAATCCTGCAAATCGAGCGACCGGAGATACAAATCGAACGCACCTTTATAATCCTGCTTATCCCTCAATTCATCCGCATTTTTGCGAAGAGGCTCCAGCCGGCTATCCACAAAATCCTCCATAAGGACATCCTCCGCCCCGCAGGCCGGCAAGCCGAAGCCGGGAGAGACCGACACCAGTATGGATATTAATATGTATGATAGTAACCGCTTCATTCCTGACTTTGCTTATTTGTTAATTTAAAGGTTGATCCGGCAACACGAATTCAAAGCGGGTTCCTCCGGACCGATCCGGGAAGACGGTCAAAGTCCCGCCCATCCTGACAATCAGGCCCTGGCTGATCAGCATCTCAAGCTGCATATCTTCCAACCTGCCGGAAGTCTGCACGAGACGGTCAAACAAGTACTGATATTCCTCCTGCTCCATTATCCAGTTATCACCGGATATAGTAAAACAGACTTCATTCTCACGGCTTTCATATTTGATGCGGATGCAACCTCCGCAAGCGTGTGTCCCGGCATAATGAAGCAGATTATACAAAACCCGGTTCAATCGTACCGGATCTGTCGTAAACAGCCTGTCTTCACAAGGAAGTAAACGGATTTTCACTTTATCAGGGACATTGGGCAGGAGACTGCTGCAAACCTCTTCCACCAACCCGTTCAGGCTGATCCTTTCATACTGGAACTGCATCCTGTCGGACTCGATTTTAGAAACATCCAGAATATCGAATATGACACGCTGGGCCCGCTCGTTGCGCGAACAGATTTCAGTTGCGTATTCCTGTTTCTTGCTGTTTTCCGATTCCTCGATCAGTGCATCCGACAAACCGGATATATCCTGCAGGAACACCTGTACTTCATGGCCCATGTTATGCAGAAAACCGGACGTTTTTCGATCGGCCTCGCAGGCTTTTTTTACGGCGACAGCCAGTTCTTGCTTCATCCGGTAAAAGCGGAACAAGTAATAGAACAACAAGAAGACTACTGCACACAAGGCCAATACCAAAACGATCTGGATATGTATAATAAATATCCGTCTCTCGCTTTCCGCTTCTAAGCGATTCATGTCATAGACCGACCGGAGTTGTTTAGATTGTTGGATAAAGCGCACGTTATTCATCGAATCAGCCAGAAAAGCGCTGCGCAGTATCTCATCGGTTGCAGTCCGGTAATCGCCCCTTGCATAATAAATCATAGCCCGTTTTTTGGGATACTCCGAGCTCTCGGCCGGCGACCATTCGAACTCATATTCCCTTCCTTTTTCAAGGGCATCCATCGCCTCCTCATATTTTCCGGCAGCCAGATAATAATCCGACCAGGTATAATAATAAAGATCCCTGTAAACATCATATTTATACCCCTTCATCAAAGCGGCAGCCTCTTCCAGGCTGGCACGAGCGTTTTCAAGATCGTGATGGCATAAATAGCCGGTTGCATAACGGCAAAACTTCCACAGTTGGTAAAAAGAGTAATACTCCGGGATGGATCTCGAACGGGATTCGGCGTAGACGGATAACTTCCGGTAGGCCGAGTCGACATACAGTTTTACGGAATCCATCATTTTCAGATTATAATAAGACTCTGCCGTCATAAAAAGAAACTCTATTCCTTCCGTTGATTCATCGGGATATTTAAGCGCAAGGTCTAATCCCCGCCTGCACCAATCGATCGCTTCCCTGTTTCGTTGGGAGAAATAGCAGGCATACGCCAAAACATAACAGGCGGAAACTTTTCCGCGGTCATCATCCAACGCTTCTGCTTCCTTATACATTTCATGGCCTTTCCAGAGGGATATTTCATATTCTTCACGGTCTGTATACATATTAATAAGCATGCTTCTCACATCGAAAAGCAATGAATATTTTTTATGCTCCCGCAAAAAACGGACAGCCGCTTCAGTTGCCTGACGGGCTCCTTCGAATTCGTTCAGATTAAAATAATGTCTGACTTTATTCCGGTAAACAAAAGATTGATAATCGATATTACCCTGGCGGGTAGCTTCATTCAGCAAAGTATCGAGATAGAGAAGTTCGTCCGGGCTATCCATTGCCTTTTTACTCCATTTCCATAACTCGACCAGGCGCACGGTATCGCAAGGCAAAGAATGGATGCTCTTCATCACACTGTCTACCTGCCCCCAAGCCATAGCTGTCGTATAGAACAATAACAACAAGGAGATTAAATATTTAGCAATAACACTCATCACTCCTTAAAGTAATTTTCAACCGCAATTTTACCCTATGTGCAAGTTGCATATTCTAAGCAAATAGTTGCCTATCTTAATCAATTTACAAATATAACGAAAGAATTGGGAAAACAACTAAATTACGCGATAAGCCTTTATTTTTAACGCAAATAAAAAACCTGCCGGAAAGCCGCATTCTCATTGGCGAAATATTTCTTTAATCGTTTGCGTGTAATGTGGATTTAGCATACCTTTGCACGATAACAACCATAGATTGGAAGAAATTTCTAAATACAATTAAATAACTTAAATTATTATCTTATGTGGTTACTTAATTCTTCTATCGGGAAGAAGCTGATAATGAGTATATCAGGTATCTTTCTTGTTTTGTTCTTATTGTTCCACTTGTCAATGAATGTGGCGGCTGCTTTCTCTGGAGAAGCCTATAACATGATTTGTTCATTATTGGGAGCAAACTGGTATGCCGTGGCTGCCACTCTGGTTCTGGCTGCAGGCATTGTGATTCACTTTGTGTACGCTCTTATTCTGACACTTCAGAACCGTAAGGCTCGCGGAAACGACCGTTATGCAATTAACGCTCGCCCGAAAGGAGTGGAATGGGCATCTCAGAACATGCTGGTACTGGGGATTATCATTCTCCTGTTCATGGTACTGCACTTCAGCCAGTTCTGGTATAAGATGATGTTCGCCGAATTGTTGGGCCATCACGAAGTTGCATTGGGTGCTGCTACGGTATCTCCACAGGATGGCGCAGCATTTATCAACTACTATTTCCAGGGTAACATTTTGATTACTGTCCTTTACCTGATTTGGTATGCAGCCCTGTGGTTCCACCTGACTCACGGTTTCTGGAGCGCTATCCAAACGATCGGATGGAATAACACGATCTGGATGAACCGTTGGATTTGCATCTCTAAGATTGTAGCAACTGTCATCTGTGTACTGTTTGCTATCATTACCATTGTTTTCTACGTAAACGGTGTAGGAGGCGATTGTGCTGCTGTTTGTGCAGGCCATTAATTTAAGGTGTAACATTATTGAAAATAAATCATTATGACTCAAATAGATTCTAAAATCCCTCAGGGCCCGTTGGCTGAGAAGTGGAAAAATTATAAAGATCATCAGAAATTGGTGAACCCCGCGAACAAACGTCGTCTGGACGTAATTGTAGTTGGTACGGGTCTGGCTGGAGCTTCTGCTGCGGCTTCTCTGGCTGAAATGGGATTCAACGTGCTGAACTTCTGTATTCAGGACTCTCCCCGTCGTGCACACTCTATCGCTGCACAGGGTGGTATCAATGCTGCAAAGAATTATCAGAATGATGGCGACTCTGTTTACCGTCTGTTCTACGATACGATCAAAGGTGGTGACTATCGTGCCCGCGAAGCTAACGTTTATCGTCTGGCAGAAGTTTCCAACAATATCATCGACCAGTGCGTAGCACAAGGTGTACCGTTCGCTCGCGAATACGGCGGTCTGCTGGACAACCGTTCATTCGGTGGCGCTCAGGTATCCCGTACGTTCTATGCCCGCGGCCAGACCGGACAGCAGTTGTTGCTGGGTGCTTACTCTGCTTTGAGCCGCATGATCGGTTTGAACAAGGTTAAGATGTACACCCGCCACGAGATGTTGGATCTGGTTAAAATCGACGGCCGTGCACGTGGTATTATCGCTCGTAACCTGGTAACAGGTAAAATCGAACGTTTCTCGGCTCACGCTGTCGTAGTGGCTACAGGTGGCTATGTAAATACGTTCTTCCTGTCTACAAACGCTATGGCTTCCAACGGTTCTGCTGCATGGCAGTGCTACAAGAAAGGTGCTTATTTTGCTAACCCTTGTATGGTACAGATCCACCCGACTTGTGTTCCTGTACACGGCGATTACCAGTCTAAACTGACTTTGATGTCGGAATCACTGCGTAACGACGGCCGTATCTGGGTACCGAAAAAGCTGGAAGATGCAAAAGCATTGCAGGCTGGAACTAAGAAAGGTAAAGATATTCCTGAAGAAGACCGCGACTACTATCTGGAACGCCGTTATCCGGCATTCGGTAACCTGGTTCCGCGTGACGTGGCTTCACGTGCTGCAAAAGAACGTTGCGATGCCGGTTTCGGTGTTAACAACACAGGTTTGGCTGTATTCCTGGACTTCTCCGACGCTATCAACCGCCTGGGTAAAGAAGTGGTAAAACAGAAATATGGTAACTTGTTCGACATGTACGAAGAAATTACAAACGACGATCCATACGAAACTCCGATGATGATCTATCCGGCTCTTCACTACTCGATGGGTGGTCTTTGGGTAGACTATGAATTGATGACTTCTATCCCAGGTCTGTTCGCCATTGGTGAAGCCAACTTCTCCGACCACGGTGCAAACCGCTTGGGTGCATCTGCTCTGATGCAGGGATTGGCTGACGGTTATTTCGTATTGCCGTACACAATCCAGAACTACCTGTCCGATCAGATCCAGGTTCCGCGTTTCAGCACCGACCTGCCTGAATTTGCAGAATGTGAAAAAGATATCAAGGCTCGTATCCAGAAATTGATGAATATCAAGGGTAAGGAATCAGTCGACTCTATCCATAAGAAATTAGGGCACATCATGTGGGAACACATCGGTATGGCTCGTGACGCCGAAGGCCTGAAAGAAGCAATCGCCATGCTGAAAGACCTGAAGAAAGAATTCTGGACAAATGTACGTATCCCGGGTAATGCAGACGACCTGAACGTGGAACTTGAAAAAGCTCTCCGCCTGGCCGACTTCATCGAAATCGGTACATTGATGGCTCACGACGCATTAGACCGTGCTGAATCTTGTGGTGGTCACTTCCGTACGGAACATCAGACAGAAGAAGGGGAAGCCCTTCGTCACGATGACAAATTCATGTACGTATCTTGCTGGGAATATCAGGGTGAAGACAAGGACCCTGTTATGCTGAAGGAAAATCTGAATTATGAATTCGTAGTACCTCAGACTCGTAACTACAAGAAGTAATAATCATCAATTACAAAAATTAGAATCATGGATAAAGATATAAATATCACACTTAAAGTTTGGCGTCAGAAAGGTCCGAAAGAAAAAGGACAGTTCGAAACTTACCAGTTGAAGAATATCAATCAAGGTACTTCTTTCCTGGAAATGTTGGATATTCTGAACGAACAGTTGATCAACGAAGGTAAAGATCCTGTTGTATTCGACCACGACTGCCGCGAAGGTATCTGCGGTATGTGTTCACTTTATGTAAACGGACATCCGCACGGACCGGCTACAGGTGCAACAACCTGCCAGCTTTATATGCGTCGTTTCCACGACGGTGAAACGATCACGATCGAACCGTGGCGTTCTGCCGGTTTCCCGGTTATCCGCGACTTGATGGTGGACCGTTATGCTTACGATAAGATTATCCAGGCAGGAGGTTTCGTTTCTGTAAACACTGGCGGTGTTCCTGATGCCAACGCAATCGCTATCCCTAAAGCGGATGCCGACCTGGCTATGGATGCAGCTGCTTGTATCGGTTGCGGTGCTTGTGCTGCTGCTTGCAAGAACGGTTCAGCTATGCTGTTCGTCTCTGCAAAGGTCAGCCAACTGGCTCTGTTGCCTCAAGGCAAAATTGAAGCTGCTCGCCGTGCAAAAGCTATGGTAGCCAAAATGGATGAACTGGGCTTCGGTAACTGTACCAACACCCGCGCTTGCGAAATGGAATGCCCGAAAAACATCTCCGTCAGCAACATCGCCCGCCTGAACCGCGAATTCATCGCTGCGAAGTTACAAGACTAATATCAACAAGCAATATCAAGAAAGAGGTTACCCAAGTGGTAGCCTCTTTTTTTTATTCCGTAAACTTTAACTTCTACAAAATGGACATTAAATAATTTGCAATTGAATAACATTTCATTACATTTGGATTATTATTCAATACTTAGTTAATCATACATGAAGAAACAGGCATCATTCCAATGCTACTTTTTCCTACGAACAATAATATTCGTATGTCTCAGTTCATTGTGTATGATTTCCCCTATCGCCCATGGTATTATCTATAGTAATCTACAAACACAAAACGATCATTTTGCACGTTTTATACATTTTACCACACAGGACGGATTATGCAGCAACCAGATATTAGACATTGCCCAAGACAAGTTCGGCAAAATATGGTTTGCCACTCAAAATGGTCTCACCTGCTTTGACGGTTTTCATTATAATATTTACCGGAATAACATTGAACAATCCAACAGTATATCCGACAATACCATTACCGCACTGACTATAGATAGTGACGGAAATCTCTGGGCCGGCACACAAGACGGGTTAAACAAATTTGATTATACAACCCGGACTTTCACCCGGTATTACACGGATAAACAGCAAAAAAACAGCCTGCGCAGCAACCACATCAAAGCATTATATGCCGATAAAGAAGGTTTTCTATGGATTGAAAGCGCAGGTGGGTTTCTCTCCCGGCTGAATTTGAAAACACAAGAATGGAACCACGTTTCGCACACCTCCTTACCCACCGAGGGCAACTATTTCTACCATCATATCTTCGAAGATTCCAACCACAACATCTGGGTAGGCGGACGGCTCACCCACATCGCCCTGATACCGGGAAAAGAGATGAAGGCTATTCGCCATCCGATACAAAATAAGGATGAAGTTTATTTTGATCCGGGATGCTTTGTAGAAACAGCCGGCAAAGAGCTGCTTTGTTCAAATTACGAAGGGGCATTAGGTTGTTATAATCCGGACAGTGGTTTCTTTCACACTATTCTGCAAATTCCGGTCGGGGCAACCTCGGCTGTGCGTGACGATGATGGCAAAATATGGATCGGAGGAGATTTAAGAGGATTGATACGGATAGATTTTGAAAATCAGATTTATCATAATTTCCAAAATAACCCTCAGGACAATAATACGCTATTGTCCAACAATGTCTCCTGCCTTTATAAAGATAGAGATGGCAATATTTGGATCGGTACGGATAAAGGAGTAAGTATGTACGCCCATAAATACAACTCTATTCGCCATTACCGGAAAATACCGGATGCAAATAGCCCTGTATCCGATCATATAACCGCTTTACTACAAGATCATAATGGTTTGATCTGGGTTGGAACCGAAAGTGAAGGTGTAGACACATTCAGCCTGGGAAAGGGACAATTCGGTAACCTCACCTACAATTTGTTGACAAAGGATTTATCTCCTGTTACATTTGAGCGGGAAAAACAAACGCTAAAACAATATTTCCGGCATGGAGTCATTCAGGCTCCCTCCTCTGATAACGAATCCGTTTTTGATAATTACCGGAGTTTCAAAAATACACCGCTTCAGTTTGCCAATCTGAATGAAAACAATATTTCAGCCTTATACGAAGACAAAGCCGGTAAGATTTACATCGGCCTCTGGTCACATATCGGCTTCAATATATACGACAAGGCCAACCGGACTTTTAACAGATATGCGCTCTGGAGCAGAAAACCGGATTATTTATATCCTCCTTTAATCGGAAATCCTTTCGGCGCCAATTGGTATACCGGTTTTCTTGAAGACAGCCATTCCCGTTTCTGGTGCGTAACATGGGAATGTTTCGGTTTAAATTTGTTCGACCGGCAGCAAGGAAAATTCCTACCTAAACATTATGCAAGGAACAGCTTTCCACGAGCAAACTGCTGGATTTATAATTCCGGTTTTGATTCCAAAGCAGAACGCCTCTATTTAGCCGGAACACGGTATTACGGATATTACGACTTGAAGAAACAGGACTTTGTCCAAATCGGAGGTACACTTCCTCCAAACTACCCGAACCGGGATATATATGAACATTATTTTCAATACTGCAAAGGCGAACTGATCAATCTGCCTCCCCATTTCCGTGAAATCAATATGCTTTATGACAAAAAAAGGCATATTTGGTTGACCGGACATAATTTCGTCGCCCGTCACACACTTGAAACCCAACAGGTAGAAATATTGCTTCAGTTCGATAAAGAAGTGCGGTTCACAATGTCACCATCCCAGAATACGGAGTCGATTTATTTGGGTAAAAACAATGAACTCTACTTATTAAACGGTAAATATGCCATCCTTAAAGGGAAAATTCCCCACGATATCAAAGTCATGCATTTGGATCGAAAAAACGAGTTATGGATGGGAACGGACAGCGGTTTATTCATTTATAATCCATTATTCGATAAAATCCTTCCATTCTCTTCAAGAGTCGATTCTTTTCCCAAAATCACAGCATTATCCGGTGATTCATCGGGTAATCTGTATATCGGGACTTCTTCAGGCGTAATTTGCCTGAGGAATAAGAAACAAACGGGCTTTTATCCGCTTAATTCCACACAGGAAAACAGCTTGCCCGGCCATCATATTTATCATATCAATTGCGAACAACCCGGATTTCTATGGATCAGTACAAATGAAGGGTTGGCCCGCCTCCATTTGGGGACGAAAGAAATGACAGTTTTCACACACGACGAAATGAACCCGAACAGCATACCCAGCAGCCTTGTAGTCTATACATTTTTCGGCCCCGACGGGAATCTTTGGGTTTCAACAAGTGCAGGGATGGCGATCTGCAACATGAATAACCATGCATTTACAGACATGAGCGTTCCGGACAGCAGTAGCCTTTCCTCACGTCTGGCGAGCTGTATTATAGAAGATAAAAGAGGAAACATTTGGTTAGGCACAACAGAAAAAGGGATCAATGTCCTGAATATCCGAACCGATAAAATAAAACACTATCCTTTCCACCCCTGGGATACAACAGGCATTCCCAACAACACGATCAATTGTTTGTTCGAAGATAGTCGGGGACATATCTGGGTTGGAACCGAAAAAGGGCTATGCCAGTATAACTCTCCGGAAGATAATTTCACAAGGATTAAAGGACTTTCCGACTATATAATCAAAAGTATACAGGAAGACAGCCGGCAGTACTTATGGGTTGCAACCGGCAACGGCTTATTCTGCCTGACCGCCGACGGAGAGATATTCCGCAGGTTCGGCAAACAGCACGGATTCCAGGACGATGAATTTACTTCTGCAAGTTGCCGGTTACGCAACGGCTCCCTTCTGTTCGGAGGAATGCATGGTTTCAATTTGTTCGACCCGTCTGACTTCACAGAGCAGGTGATGCCATCGCCCATCCTGTTCTCTAACTTCAAAGTAAAAGATAAAGTATGCCAAACCGACATTGCTCCTGCAGGAAAAATCGACCTCAGTTATAAAGAGAACTCTTTCTCCATTGACTTCTGTGCTCTTGATTTTGTGGATGGACCACATCTGAAATACCGTTATCGGCTCTCCGGTTTCGATAAAAATGCAATCCAGACTATTCCTCCTTTTTTAAACGCAAAGTACACGAATATTCCTCCCGGTGACTATACGTTTGAAGTAGAAGTCTGCAACCGGTTTGGAGAATGGAAAAACAGACAAACCTTTTGCTTTATCCATATCTCAACACCTTGGTATCGACAATTCTGGTTCATCTGTCTGCTGATTGCCTTTTTGGGAACAAGCATTTATATGCTTATCCGGTATCGGGAAAGGAAATTACGTTTAAACGGAATACGTCTTGAAAAGCTTATAGCCAAACGGACACAAGCCTTATCGGAAGCGATAGACAGTAAAAACAAGTTTTTCAGTATCATTTCACATGATCTGAAAAATCCGATACAATCCTTACAGCTTGTTGCACATAACTTATACCAGCGTTTCGACCAGATGCAGGATGTGGAAAAGCGTACTATACTCCGTATTATAGACGAAACATCCGGACAAACAAAAATGCTTTTGGATAATCTGTTGTTGTGGGAACTTTCCCAACAGGAAATTCTTCTTCCCAACTATAAAAAAACAGAATTATCGAAGGTAACAGATACCGTCATGCAGACCTGTCTTTTAACTGCAAATAAAAAAAATATACGGCTTATCAATCGGATTCCTCCCGGGATATGGGTATTGACGGATTCCAATATGCTCGAAACGATCCTTCGCAATTTAACCGGCAATGCCATCAAATACTCTTATCCGGATAGCCAAATAGAGATAAACTGCCAACAAGATAACAACAAAATCGTAGTTATGGTAACAGACCACGGCATCGGTATCTCCGAAGAAAATCAAAGCAATCTCTTCCGTCCGGAAAACAAATTGCAGACAAAAGGAACCAGCCAGGAACAAGGGAACGGCCTTGGCCTTATTATCGTACAGGAACTTCTCTCCAAAATGGGTGAAACAATACAAGTCAATAGCAGCCCCGGGAGAGGAAGCATATTCACATTCACTTTACAAAAATATTCGGGAACATGAACACGATCCAATTGCTTTTAGTAGACGATTCCGAAATACACCTGATCGGATTGAAATCAATCCTTTCCGCATATCCGGATATGCAGGTTGTAGGCGAAGCTCACTCTAAAGAAGAGGCGCTGGAAGCCTTAAAGGCTGTCCAACCCGATATTCTGTTGCTGGACATAAGCCTGGAAACTGAAACGGATGGTTTCGACATTGCCCACTTTGTCGGCAACCGTTACCCGCAAATACGCGTCATCATTCTGTCTCATTATAAGAAAATCGAATATATCATGGCAGCATTACGCGCACATATACGTGCTTACCTGGCAAAAGATACGAAAGCCGATGAGTTGCTCCAGGCGATCCGTTCAGTCTATACCGGTTGCGGCGTTTTCTTCGGTGATAGTATAGCATACCAATCCCTTTTACAAGCTTTCGGAAATGAGAGAAACCTCGTAGCCGGAAAGCCGTATGAACTGACAGAACGCGAAATCCAGGTCATCGAACTACTGGCCAAAGGATATTCAAGCAAAGAGATCGGCCAAATACTCCACATTGACCGGAATACCGTAGAATCCCACAAAGAACGGATCAAAAACAAATTAGGTTTTAACAACATGATCGAAATCGTCGTTTTCGCTCTAAAAAAGAAAATCATTACCGGAGACAGAATCCAACCATAACCAAAGCCTTCTTGTTTATCATTCTCTACATTTCGTTTGTTTTTCCAACAGATATTCACGACTACATATTTTAAAATCCATGATATTTGTAAAAAAGATGAAACATGTGTAAAACTTCATGATTTCATCAATCGGACAGGCACATAGGTGGTGAAATTTAGGTATAAACATCCCAATATATCACCAAACTGTAACAATATGTATTCTCTACTTTTATCTAATAAAACTAAGAGACATGGAAAACGACATTCACATAGGGTCAATTATCAAAAAGAAAGTAGAAGAAAGCAAAATGAGTATAGCCGAATTTGCTGAAAAAATCTACTGTGACAGAACAACGGTGTATGATTTGTTCAAACGAAGCAGTATAGATATAGAACGACTCATCAGAATATCCAAAGTACTTGGATATAACTTTTTAGTAAAAGTATATTTAGAAAGAGAATTTCCAGAATACCAATCTCTTCTTACTAAAAAAACAACAGATGCAGAAAACCAGATTGTTTATATTGCAGTACCAATCAAAAAAGAAGAACTCAAGAAAATAGACCTACCTGATAATGCTATACTCTTACAAGAGTGAAACTTTGTAATTAAAATAAGTTTCACTCACCCAATATTTATAGGGACAATTGTGTTTCCTTCCCTCAGATTTTGGGAAATATTTGAATCATTATTTTCCCATCAGAAGAAAACATCTCACAATCCGATTTGTTACAGATATATGCCATCTACTGTCAATTTGGTTTATTTTGAAGGTTTTTAACGACACACATATTCCTATTTTTAGGCTTTTCAGCCTAAAGGCACTTGTTTTTGCAGCTGTTTGCAGAAATCATCTAAATGATTTTTTTAATGATCTTAATGATTTTGGAAAACCATCAGGTTGTTTTGGGTAAACTATACGGATGAATTTAGAAAATCATTTAGATGATTTTGCCGAACGAGCTGAAACAAAGAAAAAGGTAGCCGTAAAAAAGCTTCCAAAAAGTCTTTGAAAACTATTTTAACACTTCGCAAGCCTCATAGGAGTAATCTTTTACGATTGACGTTTTGGCATAAATTGCCCTTATATTCCGACACTTCGATTTATTTTTTCGCACTATTTTGATTTTCCAGAGAGAGAAAATATATTTTCGGTAATCTTGCAAACAAATTGATAATCGCAAACCCTATTTCCTTGGCCTATATGCAATCATCTGGATAAATGGACGCATACAGACAAATCTGAGGAGAGAAGATCTGGCATTTTGACAATTTGATATATGCAGAACCTAATGGTTGCACCGTTGATAAATCATAATTTAAAAGGGTCTGTCCCCACTAAAAAGTTCTCCTTCATATCTTGTTGATTTTTTGACAAATAACGTTTATATATTCCACGCCAATTCATTGCATTATAACTTTAAACATACAATCTTTGTACTACCAATATTCAGATACTCACTAAAAAACAATTTATGTCGAACTCATGTTAATCCCATTTTGCCATGAAAATAATATTACTGTTTGTACATGCTTTCTTGTTTTCATCCACGATTTCATATGCCCAAAATGCTCATACGGAATCAAAGAAATGGTTGATGAATGATGGACCATACAAATATATTATGGAGGGAAAAGGGATGCCCAAATCGCGACAATACGATATTTTCGATAACAAAACAGGTACTTTCAGGAAAGGAACTGCTGAAGAAATGTGTGAATCCGTCACAAAGGAACTTCAAGAGTTTTACAAAAAAGAAAAAGAAAAATCTGAAAAGAAAAGAGATAGGAAAAGAGAAAGAGACGATTACAACAGTTATAATGTAATACCTTATAGTAATCCGCCTTCAAAGTCTCCTTCAAGAAGAAGGGTAGAAAGTTATAGTGATGTAAAGTATAAAGCAGAAACATTTTCAAAAGAAAATAAAGAACTTCAGTTCGAAATGAAAGGTATAAACAAAAGAACAACGACATTGAAGGGAATAAGCAAAGAAGAAAAGAAGAATGGAATAAAGCTGAAAGGGCTGAATATCGGGCTCGCTCAATCAGACAGAAAAATAACTTATAAAACAAATCAAGAACCAACACCAAATCACATAGAGAAGAAAAAAGACAGGATTATAAAATCAGAAGAAAACTACTTAGATGTAGTAAGATCATCAAATATAGCCCCTCCGACAATAATCAAGTATGCAAAAAACAAAGGTAATTATATCCAACAAATGTGGAAAATAAAAAACGAAGACGGCTCTTTTTGGGATGAAGTTGAAAGTAATAGTTTTAATCATATAAAAAGACTTCCAGTTAATCAACTTACCAAAGAGATAAGATTGTATATTTCAAATTTCCATATGGGACAAACAATAATAAATCTGAAAGACAAAATTAAAAGTGCTATTGATATTGAAAACACATTAGGACAAAGCATTACAAGTATCACAGACTATATTGCGCATAATGCGGTGAATGATATATATAAAGGGAACAGTAAACCCCTAAAAATCATCACGTATCAAGTAGTAAACGATGTTGACAATTTAGTAGATAGGAATGTTCCAGGCTATGTTAAAATGACATATACCAGGGAAGATGCCAGTAAGAAAACCTCCAATCTCTTTTTTAAATCCTTAGGGCTATGACGAAGTGGATGCCAACAAAAGAATAGAGATAAAATGGATAAAAAAATTTTATACATACTATCTGTCTTCATTTCAGTTGGCTGTACTCACGGGGTAAAAGACAAGCATATTACTTGTTTTCTTCCTCAAGGAACCTCTTTTGTCACTTTGGTCAATTCCAATGAAATAACTGATCCGTATTACTATAGAGAATTAAAGCCGATTAATAAAATAGCCATAATCTGCGGCGAATACTGTATGATTGTTGGTGATAGTAGCCAACAACTATACACTTTACCCATCTCTAATAAGCCATCAGATATTCATTGGTTAAAAAGGGGAGGGTGTCTTCTTTCAAACAAAGATTCTATTTACAGAATTGATGAGACAGGTATTTGCTTACCCCTAACTGAAACACAAAATAAGAATGTTAAACTTCAGGGGGATCTAATGTCTACTATTTATTTTTATCATGCAGAGGACACTGTTTTGTATACATATGATTATACACAAAAAATAGCCCTGCCTGTTTTTATCTCAGAATATCCAATTAAAGATGTCAAAGTGGAAGACGACGATATATACATTGCTACTGGTAAAGAAATCATTTTAGTAACAAAAGACAAAGTAGAATCTCTATTTATCTCTCCTGATACGATTCAATCTTTTGCAATAGGAATCAGAGGCTCTATCTTTTATGCAACTAATAAAATTATTGGATATTTTGATTATAAGCATACTCAACTCAAAGTAGCTTCAATAGGTGCAAAAGATTTGCAAATCTTTGGTAATTCCCTATATATTATCTTTTCAGATAATAGTTCCGGCATAATCGAACCAATATTTACATACTGTATAATTTCTGATAGTCTTCATTATAAAACTACTATGCAATGAAACATTTTCTAATAGCATTATTTGCATGTGCATGCAATTGGGCTTTTTCGCAAAATTGTAATTTATCCGTATCGGAAAAGAAACATTGGACAAAAGCAGTCACCTTTGTTGAAAATGCGACTTCTAACGAAGACTATCTTCTTGCTGTTCGAGAATTTGAACAAATATTAGTTTCTAATACTTCTTGTCCTGATGTATATTACAATTTAGGGCTTATTTGCACTAAATTAATTCCATTAAAAGGTGAAGAATTCGCTAATAAGGCCAAAGACTATTTCCGTTTATATACAGAATTAAAACCAGAAGAAACCGACACAATAGAAGAAGAACTAACTGCAATAGAAGCTCTATTAGAAAAATATCACAATGATTTAAAGATAAATTCATTAAAACACATCGAGGGAGTATGGGAGAAGAAATTTTCCTATAACGGAAAAGATATGGGTCATATTAATTTGCAAATAAGTAATATAAATGGCGATTTAAATATTATATGTAACGAAGAAAACACCTTCAATATTCAAATACAAAATAATGGTATATCATTTGATAAATCAACACAGTATGACGGGATAGATTACGATGAAGGCATTGGCCAATATGATCTTCAAGTATATATAACGCATTATTATATTTCTCTATTGAATTCAAATCAGTTAAAATTACATAATCTCACAGTAACAATCCAATACTACCGTCATGGAAAAATGTTTTATGAAGATTATTTGGAAGTCAATACAAATGATATTCTCGAAAGAATATATTAGATTACATTTATATAGTGTAAATATTAAATTGACACATAATCAATAGTGTATAATATATAATTGATGAAATTTTATATCGATATTTTAATACTATAATTATATGAAATATGTATTTTTGATATTATTCGTAAGTATGTACAATTTTGTTTTTTCGCAAAATTGCAACTTGTCTGTATCAGAAGAAAAACATTGGTTAAAAGCGGTTACTTTTATCGAAGAGGCTACTTCTAATGAAGACTATCTTCTTGCAGCAAAGGAATTCGAGCAAATATTGATTTCTAATGCTTCCTGCCCGGATGTATATTACAATTTAGGACTCGTTTACAGTAAAATAGTATCCTCAAAAGGAGAATTCGCTATAAATAAAGCCAAGGAGTATTTTAATTATTATTTAAAATTTAAACCGGAAGAAAGTGCCGCCATAGAAAAAGAGCTGATTATTATGGAAGCTCGGTTAGAAAAATATAATAATGACACAAAAAATAATATGCTAAAGGATTTTGAAGGGACTTGGGAAAATTACAATTATTTTAACGGAAGATTATTATCTGCGAGCCAAATGCAAATAAATATAAATAATAGTGAGGTAAAAATAAGTTCTCATTCACTTCTTAAGAATATTTCTAACATTCCTGGAGATACTTATTATTACAATATTCAAGTACATAGTACTGGTATATCTTATACTGTTAATAGTAATATTTACTATCCAGAACCTGTCAATGAAGAATTTGGTGAATATGATAAATACACCAGAGTATTTAGCTGCTTTATTTCTCTATTAAGTAAAACTCAAATTAAAGAAAAATGCTCAAGGATAAAAAGTCAATATTACTATCATGGCAGATTAATTTTTGAACAAAATAATAGTGTTGTTAGTGAATTTATATATGATAAAACTGATTAAGTCATAAGCATTCGGCAAATCCCATCTTTGAGGTTCTATCTTTTGGGCCACCTTTGCTAAAAAAAGTCATGTAAAATCTGATATCGTTTAAGTTACAGTCTCTTTTCATTTCGAATCATTAGCAATAGAGCCAAAACGATATCATAGTTATGCAAGAAATCTTTACCTACCTTTGACACCGAAAGGTCTATCGCTGCAATGTGTTAAGTGAGTTTGCCGCAGCAAACTCACTTGTCACAGCAATGATATATTCCACTTTATTTTTGACATCCGAATCCATATCAGTTTTCCTTTCTTATCTTTCTGTTAGGTCGAATGCAAATATACACTGTTTATATATATCTTATCCATTCTTCAACACATCCTCCTTGTCCGGTGCACCGGGTTCGGGTGTCGATTCGGGGTTGAAGGGGTTGAAGTAGTAGATGCCTTTTTCACCGAGGAATTGCAGGAAATAGGGGAGCTTCTGCATAAAGAGGCTGCATTCCTTTGACTTGGCAGGTGTCCAGGCAGATTCGGCTACAGCAACTAAGCGAGGGAAAGTCATATAGTCCAGACGCTTGGCATCGGCTACACGTTCCGTCCAGAGGGAGAACTGCATGCCCATCACCTGATCTTCATAATCGCGGGTCAGATGGATGATAGGTTCCGGGAAACGGCAGATGTCTTCGATCGTATTATAACCGCCCCATACACGGCCCACCTTGTGACCGCCGTACTGGATGAAATCGGCATACAACGGACGGCGCGGAGTCATAATCACCCGGTAACCGTTTTCGAGCGCTTTCACCAACTGGTGTTTCCGGTCGTGGCGCCACCACATGATAACGGCCTTGTCGGGAGAGACACCGGCATCGATCATCTCGTCCCAACCGATCATCGTCTTGCCTTTAGATGCGACGATATCGGCGGCACGGCGGATAAAATACTGTTCCAGACCCGTTTCGTTGCCTAAGTTCTTATCTTTAATAAACTGTTGGATTTCGGGATCGGTGAACCAGCTTTGATTACCATAGTGCACTTCGTCGCCCCCGATATGGATATAGGGAGACGGGAACAGGGCGACGATTTCATCGAGCACGTTGCTGATAAACTCGAACGTCTCTTCCTTGCAGGGGTGGAACGTGAAATGCTGCCATTTGCCCTCGCCTCCACCGGAGATTTCGGGATAAGAACGGCAGACGGCGGTAGCATGGCCCGGCATGTCGAATTCAGGAACGACCATGATTTGGCGGTCGGCTGCATAGGCGACAATCTCCTTGATCTCCTCCTGGGTGTAGAACGTGGCAGGCGCTTTCGGATCGTGCCAATTGCCGACAGCCCCCTCGGTGGTCAGCTTCGGATAACGCTTGATCTCGATGCGCCAGCCCGGTTCGTCGGTCAGGTGCCAATGGAAGACGTTCAAGCGAAGGGACGCCATGATGTCTAAGTATTGTTTAACCTTTTCTTTTCCGAAGAAGTGGCGGCTCTCGTCGAGCATGAAACCACGCCAGCCGTAGCGGGGCTGGTCCTGTATCTTGCAGGCCCGCACGTTGCCTTTACCGAAACGGGAGAGTTGCAAAAGGGCTTCCTTCGCATAGAACAGACCGGCTTCAGAAGAGGCTTGCAGCAGGATGCTGTTCGATTCGACGACAAGCGTATAGGCTTCATCGACCATCTTGCAGTCGTCCGTCAGTTCCAGGCGGATGGTTCCGCTGGCAAGCGACGATTGCATACCGGCTTCTTTCAACTCGGCTTGGAGTCCGGCGGCCAGTTTGTCGGCATACCCGCCATTGCCCTGTACTTGCAAATTCTTTCCAACGATAAACGAACCTTTCGCGTTCTGTACCTTTGCCGGCGTCGGAAACAAAGGTTGTTGTGCCATCAATGGCAACACGAATAGAAGTAGTAATGTGCTTAAATAAATTAGTTTCCTCATGATATTATGATATTATTGGGCAAATATATATAAAATTTATATCTTTAACCGCTGAACAAAATAACAAAACTCATGAATAGACTTTTTATCCTTACGATCGCTTTCACTTGTTACTGTTGTAACCTCCTGGCGCAGGAAATCGAATACTCCCGGCCGGTCAACACTCCTGAAAGTTGTACAAGCATCATGGTCGGTAAAAAAGCATCCGCCGACGGCTCGGTCATGACCAGCCATACCTGTGACGGGAACTACCGCACATGGATGGAGATCGTCCCGGCTGCCCGCTACGAGCGCGACACGACGGTCGCCATCTATAACGGACGGATGCACACCGAATATCCTGCCGACCGCACAAATATGGAATTGAAGGGGACGATACCGGAAGCCCGCTCGACTTTCCAGTTCCTGAACACCTCCTACCCCTGCCTCAACGAGAAACAGTTGGGGATCGGCGAGACGACCATCTCCGGGCGCAAAGAATTACAAAACCAAAAAGGTATGTTCATGATCGAAGAACTGGAAAAGATCGCCTTGCAGCGTTGCACGACAGCACGCGAGGCGATCCGGCTGATCGGGCAGTTGGTTGCCGAATACGGATACGGGGATTCGGGCGAATGCCTGACGATTGCCGACCCCAACGAGGTCTGGCATTTCGAGGTGTTCGGCGAAGGGCCGGACAAGATCGGGGGTGTATGGGCGGCTGTCCGCATCCCGGACGATCATGTGGGCGTATCGGCCAATATCTCGCGTATCTCTACGCTCGACCTGAAAGACAAGGATCGTTATATGGCTTCGGAAAATGTATTCTCCGTTGCCAAAAAGATGGGCTTCTGGAACGGCAAGGAACCGTTCAGGTTCTGGAAAGCCTATAGCGGGGGCAACTATTTCGGCGAACCGAAGTCGTTCAGCATCCGTGAGTATTTTATCTTGAACACACTGGCTCCGTCGCTCAAACTGTCGTACGACGCGGAAGAGCTGCCAATCAGCGTGAAGCCGGACAAAGCGGTTGCCGTAGCGGATGTGATGGCATTGTTGCGCCAGACCTACGAGGGAACGGAATGGGACATGACGAAAAACCTGAAAGTGGCCGTCAAGAACCGGGAGACGAAGGAAACGGATACGATCACCAGTCCGGCGGCTAACCCGTGGATGGTGACGGATATGGTCAATATGCTGAACGGCGTGAAGGAAGGAACGGTTATACGTAATCGCTTGGTGGCGGTTCCACAATGTTCTTACTCGCACGTAATACAGCTTCGCAGCTGGCTGCCGGATGCCGTGGGCGGTGTCGCCTGGCTGTCGTTCGACAATCCGGGACAAAGCCCACGCATCCCGATCTTCTCAGGGACGACCGACCTGCCGGTTGCTTTCGGTATCTGCGGGCAACACCGCCATCGCGAGGATGCCATCGTCTGGAAATACCGGACGGCAAACAAGTTGGCTACGGTTCGCTGGGGACTGACCAAAGACAAGATCAACGGTGCTGTCGCCCACTTCGAAGAGAAGGGCTTATCGGAAATGCCTTTCGTCGAAAGCCGTTACAAAGAGTTGCAAGGCAGCAAAGGGGAAGAGGCCGCACGGGCTTTCCTGACCGGCTACACGGCTGACTTCACGGGGGCGACAATCCTGCGCTGGCAGGAGATGGCGGACGAGTTCTGGAAGATGTTTGCGAGGGGATTTTGAGTTTTGAGAATTGAAAATTAAAAGATAATAGACATTATGAAATCACTTATTCTATCTTGCATGCTGGCCTTCTCTGCTTCGGCGTTCGGCCAGGGGTATCAGTTTACAGAGGTGGTAACGGTTCCCGCTACCCCGGTTAAGAACCAGGCGGCAACAGGGACTTGCTGGTGCTTTGCCACGACTTCGTTTATGGAATCCGAACTGCTCCGTATGGGGAAGGGCACATATGACCTTTCAGAGATGTTCATCGTACGCCAGAAATACATGAACCAGTTGCAGGACAACTACCTGCGCCGCGGGGACGGCAATATCGGACAGGGTAGCCTTTCGCATACCTTTATGAACGCGTACCGACAGGTGGGGATCGTCCCCGAAGAGGTTTACACGGGTATCAATTACGACTCCGAACGGCATAACCACAGCGAGATGGTACGCTATCTGCATGCTCTTGCGGATGTGGCGGTAAAGACGAAAGCACGCAGCCCGGAATATTACAAGTTGGTCGACAACCTGTTCGACACCTATTTAGGGAAGTTGCCGGAGAAGTTCACGTATAAGGGGAAAGAATATACACCAAAGACATTCGCCGAATCCTTAGGGCTGGATATGGACGATTATATCGAGCTGACCAGTTTCACGCATCATCCGTATTATGTAAAGTTTGACGTGGAAGTGCCCGACAACTGGGAGCATTCCCTGATGTACAACCTGCCGCTCGACGAAATGATGGAGACGGTGGATTATGCCCTGAAAAACGGCTATACGGTATGTTGGGACGGTGACGTGAGCGAGAAGGGATTCTCCTTTACAAACGGTGTCGCCATCAACCCGGAAGTGAAGAAGGTGGAAGACCTGTCGAATACAGACCGCGCCCGCTTCGAGAAATTAGGTGAAAAGGAACGCTTGGAAGAGGTGTTCAAGTTCGAACGCCCGTACCCGGAGATCAACGTAACCCCGGAAGTGCGCCAGGCTGGCTTCGAATCGTTCGTGACTACCGACGACCATCTGATGCACCTGACCGGCATCACTAAGGATCAGGACGGCACGAAATACTACATCACCAAGAACTCATGGGGAACCGACCGCAACAAATTCGGCGGTTACCTCAACATGTCCGAGAGCTTCGTCCGCACCAAAACTATTTATGTGATGGTTCATAAGGATGCGATACCGAAAGCAATCAAGGCTAAGTTGGGGATCAAATAATCTATTGGAGTAAGTCATGGCACACAGATGACGCAGATTAGAAGGATGACCACAGATCTTTTATTAAAAACAATATGAGATCTGCGGTCATCTGTTCAATCTGTGTCATCTGTGTGCCATGATATTCCTTTCGGAACCGATCAGAACCGTATCTTTATCTCACCATAGCAAGGCACTGCCTCCAACGTTTTACAATAGTTACCCCAAGCGATCTCCGGATAATCCCAACGGTTGTTGATGTAGAGCATCAACTGTCCGTCTCCTCTTTTGGAGGCACGGCAAGCCAGCGAGGCATCCGGTGAAAAGACCGTAAACCCTTCTTTCTCTCCGGTAGCAGAAAGAGTATAGCAATAGATGTTTTCTTTCATGCCCTTTGCCATTTGAGTCAACGGACGGTCACAGTTTGCACCGGCATCCGCCCAATAGAAGTAGTTGTGCGTATCGGACGACCAAGGCTGAGCAGGGTTCTCGCCATATTGTACTTGCTTCGGGTTATAAAGGGAGGTTTCGCCCGTGTTCCCGGCAAAAGCACCTTCGGGGTAACAACTCCACATCCCTTTGCGTTCCCATTGCAGATAATCTAAACGTTCGGGCAGGTAGAAAGACAAGCCCGTCTCACGGAGGTAGCCGTTCGGCTGTCCTGCGACCGTGTAGCTAACATTCATTTCGCCACCGGCGGAGATCCGGATCAACATATCCGTTTGTACATTCTGATAGAAGCCGGAGAGTGCGACTTCGACCGCACCTTCTTTACGGGTATAGGTCAGGCTCTGCTTCTTCCAGTCGCTATCGGAGGTCGAGAACTTCCGGGCACTCTTACGCACCTCGGCTCCGGTCAGATGGTTCAAGTTGATGTCGAGATGGAGGAACGGGCCTTTCTCGATAACGACCTGCCCTTTGGAGGTAGCGTTACGGATCAGGCCGGTTTCTTTGGAGAAGGGGATCTCGAAGTCGGTGCCTTTTATGCAAATAAGCTCAGACGTCTCTTCCACTTCCAGAGGCTGCTCGCGCCGGGCATCGAGGAGGCGCACCGGTTCGTTACCCAACGTCACCTGTTCCCGGTCGATCAGTTCGCCGGCAGTTGTATAGAAGCTGATCAGCAGCGGTTCGTTTGCTTTCCACGCTTCGGCGGGGATCGTCAGGAGTCCCTTTTGGTGGGGGGCGACGGAAGGGAGGGAGAGCTTCTTCTCTTCTCCTTTATATATATAACGCGCTTCGATCTCGTTCAGATCGGTATGGTCGAAGCGATTGTACACCGGGAGCAGCAGGCGCTGGCCGGGCAGGAAAGAGGCTACCTCGGTCGTCATCAGGCGGACGGGCGAATAGGCTTTCTTGGTAGCCCAGAACTCCGGTTTCTCTCGACGCCAGACATCGACGATCCCCCACTCTCCGTAACCGATGCATTTACCCTGATAGCCTTCCGGCTTGGCGGTACGGGCGAACTCTTTCCAGAAGGCAGTCCCCACCTTCGGTTCGGGCAGCATAAAGGTTTCATCCACATATCCCCAGATCGCACCGCCCAAGCCGCCGGGAGCCTCGAAAAGGCCGCTCCACATCTTTTCAAGGGAATGCCCCCAGAACTCGCGGATATTCGGATCTTCCTGCAAGGTAGCATATGTATAACAAGCCGGGTGCGCCCATTCGTCGAACAGGGCGGGTATCCCCTCTCCCTGGAAACCACGGGTAGAGCGGTTCCATTGGCTCAGGTTGCCGTTTACATCCTGGTAGTGCATGCTCAGGATATCATAGACCGGTTTCTTCTCGCCGACCGATCCGGGATAGCTGAATATAACGGGGCGAGTCTTGTCGGTAGCCTTCACCCAATCCCAGGACTGCTGGAAGTTCGTGCCATAGACGCTTTCGTTACCGATCGACCAGAACAGGATGGAGGGATGGGAACGGAACGACTTCACCATCTCCCGGCATTGGGACAAGTAGCGGGGTGTAAATTCGGTACTATCTTCGGTCTTACCCGGCGCGTAATTCTTCTGGCGGTAGGTATCGACGAAACAGACGGCCGTCTCGCTCTCCACATAGATCCCGTAGCGGTCACAATACTCCAAGAAACGTTCCGTGGGAGGATAATGCGAGGTACGCACGAAGTTCATATTGGAACGCTTGAAGAGGATCACGTCGAGGCTGTCTAATTCGGCGGTAGTCGTGCGACCGAGTGTCGGATGGATATCATGGCGGCAGGCTCCGCGCAGCTTGACCGGCTTGCCGTTCACTAACATACGATCTTTCTCGATCTTCACATCACGGAAACCGATACGGCGGTCGAAACGGCCGATCTCCTTTCCGTCCTTGCTAAGAGTGACCGTCAGCGTATAGAGGTTCGGATGTTCGGCATCCCATTTCAAGGGGTTCTTCACGGGCAGTTCATTCGTGTTCACGCCCTCTTTCAGGGGGAACAGGGATTGCGGCAACGGATAGCGTTTGCCGGACGGGTCGGTCAGCGTAAAGGCGACTTCCGTTCCTCCGGCAACCGGGCTGCTGTAGCCGATCTTCAGGACGGCATCCGCGTAGGCAGCATCTAAATGTGTCTCGGCGTAGAAGTCATACAGGCAGGTTTCAGGCCATGCGAACAGGGTCACATCGCGCAGGATTCCTCCGACCGGATGGTGGGCATAGCCGGAAGCATAGGAAATATCGTCTATGCGGTCTGTCACTTCGAGGCGTATCTCGTTTTTCTTACCGGGACGGACGAAGGGGGTGACATCCGTCTCCCAGCGGGTAAAGCCGCCATGATGTTCGCGGACGAACATGCCGTTCACAAACAGGCGGGCATAACTGTAGACGCCGTCGAAACGCAGGATCGTATGTTTGCCGGCGTAATCAGCGGGGACGGTGAACGACTTCCGGTAGGTGAAGGGCTTGTCGTGCTCGATGGCATATCCCTGCATGGCGGGCTCGCCGGGGACCTGTATCTTGTTCCACTTGCTATTCGGGGAATACCGGAACTGCCAGGTTCCACTCAGCAGGACGGCGGGCGACTTGACGCCGGCCAATTTCTGCAAGACAGGATAGGATGCTTCATCGGGAAGTCTTTCTACCTGTGCGAATGCTTTCGTGCCTGACAGCAGGAGGCTGCAACCGAAAGCAAATAGGATTGTCTTTATCTGTTTCATTCGTTGTGCTTATATTTCGGGGGTGTCAAAACCGCCATTATCTAATAACTATTACGTGTGTATAAATTTACCACCAAAAGTAGTAAAAGCCTATTAATATCGCCAGTATGACTACTGACATTACATTGAACATCCGTCCGGTATGGAACAACGCCGGGTCGTGCCGCGTATAGGCATTGACGAGCTGGTCCTTCTTTCCCAGCACGGCAATGAGCGCGCAGCACATCAGGAACACAATCCCCATCCGGTCCATCCAGGGCAGGCCGGGCAAGAGGAACTTCAAGCCGAAAGAGAAGACGAACGAACCCAATGCCGCCGCCAGCGCTCCGTTTGCCGTCGCCCGTTTATAGAAAAAGCCGGCCAGGAACACCGACAAGGCGCCGGGGCTGATAAAGCCGGTAAACTCCTGGATATACTGGAAAGCCTGGTCCAGCCCCGACAGCATCGGGGCGATCAGCACGGCGACCAGCAACGATCCGAAGCTCGCCCAGCGCCCGATATGGACCAGCTCCTTCTGCCCGGCCTCCTTCCGGAAATAGGAACGGTAGATATCCATCGTAAAGATCGTGGAGATGCTGTTCATCATCGAAGCGAGCGAACTGACGATCGCGGCTGTCAAGGCAGCAAACGCCACTCCCTTCACCCCTACCGGAAGCAGGTTGCCGAGCAGCCACGGGTAGGCTTCGTCCGACTTCTCTAACGGAGCCTCCAACGCAAAGGCGGCAATCCCCGGAATCACGACCAAGAGCGGGATGAACAGCTTGATGAAACCGGCGAAGAGCATCCCGTTCTGTGCCTCCCGCACCGATTTGGCGGCCAACGCGCGTTGGATGATATACTGGTTGCATCCCCAGTAATAGAGGTTTGCCACCCAGAGGCCGCCGAGGATCACCGAGATGCCCGGCAGGTCCTTATAGCCCGGATGCGACTTGTCGAGGATCAGATGAAACTTATCGGTTGCCTCACCATAGAGATTGACCATGCCTTGGTACACGCCGTTGCCTTCCCCCAGAAGGTCGAGGGCGATATAGGTCGTGACCAATCCGCCGCCCACTAAGAACACGACCTGGATCACATCGGTCAGCGCCACCGCTTTCAATCCTCCGTAGATCGAATAGATACCGGCAAAGGCCGCCAGCCCGATTATGCCGTAGAGCATCGGGATTCCCATCACCTTCTCGATCGTCAACGCTCCGAGGTAGAGGATGGAAGTGAGGTTGATAAAGATGAAGACCGCCAGCCAGAAGACCGCCATCACCGTCTTGACGCGTTTGTCGAAACGCTCTTCGAGGAACTGGGGCATGGTGAAGATTTTCTTCTCCAAAAAGATGGGGATAAAGAACTTCGCCACGAGGATCAGCCCGAGGGCGGCGATCCATTCGTAGGTCGCCATCGCCAGCCCGATAGCATAACCGGAGCCGGACATGCCGACAAACTGCTCGGCCGATATGTTAGAGGCAATGATAGAAGCGCCTATCGCCCACCAGGCAAGCCCGTGCCCGGCGAGGAAATAATCGCCGGCATCCCGCTCGCCGCCTTTCTTGTCGCGTGAGACAAAGAGGCCGACACAGAGGATCAGGAGGCAGTAGGCTATAAAGATTATTAAGTCGATCGTGTTCATGGTATCTGTTTTTTATTCATCCTGCATCAACGCCGAACGCCCCCCGTCCATCAAGATCGTCGTCCCGCTGATAAACCGGGCATACGGAGAGGCGAGATAGACACATAAGACCCCTACTTCCTCAACCGTCCCGATCCGTTTGACCGGATGCAGACCGATCGTCCGCCGGCGTTCCGCTTCGGGATCGGGAAAAGAGTCGAACCAAGTGTCGTTGCCCGCCGTATCGATAAATCCGGGAGCTACCCCCACCGTACGGACAGCCGGCCCCCACTCGATCGCCAGGCTGCGCACTAAGCCAGTGATAGCCGTCTTCGTCACGTTATAGGGAAAGCAACCGGGGATGGAGCTGAAAGCATGGTTGGAGGTCATCAGGAGCAGGACACCTTCGCCGCTCTTTTCTAAATAAGGCTTGCAGAGCCGGGCTAAACGCCAGTGGGAAGCCAAGTTCAGATCGAGGTTGTAGTGCCAACGCTCCTCCGTGCAACCTTCGGCTCCCTCGAACACGTTCATGCCGGCGTTGGAGACAACCATGTCTATACGCCCGAAGGTACGAACCGTATCTTCGACGAAGCCTTTCAGCTCCTCCGCATCCGTCACATCCGCGGGGCGGTAGAACGATCGTACGCCCTCCTGTTCTACCGCCTCGCGGAAAGCCTGCACGCTCGCATCTTCCGGAGACTTACGCGAACAGCCTGCCACATGGGCGCCAGCCTTGGCAAACTCCTTAGCGACGCCCAGCCCGATCCCGGAGGAAACTCCAGTGACCAGGACCACCTTATCTTTATAATCGAGTACAAAGCTCATAGGGATCAGATATAAAAGTTATCGGGAGCATCCGTCGTGATGCCGGGGTATTTCTCCATCTCCTCCTCGACTAAGTCCACGCCCAGGCCGGGACGGCCGGAGAGGTGCAGGTGGCCGTCGTAGACCATCTCGGCTATCGGGTGGTCAATCACCGTGTCGCGCCAGGGGACATCGTTGAACATGAACTCCTGACGGAAGAAGTTCGGGATAGCGGCGCAAACATGCGAAGAGGCGAGTGTCGAGAGAGGGCCGTTCGGGTTATGCGGGGCGATCAGGACGTTGTAGGCTTCCGCCATCGTAGCCATCCGCTTCATCTCGGACGGTCCGCCGCAACGGGTGATGTCGGGCATGATCACATCGCACACATGCTTTTCCAGCAGGGAGCGGATGCCGAAGCGGGTGTAATGGCGCTCGCCTACACAGATGGCGACATCCGACGGGATGCGTTCGCGCATGGCACGGAGCGTCTGCGAACTTTCCGGGCCGGCGGGTTCCTCATACCAGGTGATATCGAGCTTCGCCAAGCGTTCCGCCATCTTGACGGCTACGCGGTAATTGAGCATGGCGTGTGTCTCGATCATGATGTCGCATTCGGGACCGACAGCTTCGCGCACAGCTTTGGAGACGTTGAACGCCAGGTCCTGCTGTTCGACCGTCAGGGTCAGGTTGGAGGCGAGGTCTTCGCCATAAAAGTAGTTCGTGTGGGCGAAGGGGTCGAACTTCAGGCCGGTGAATCCTGCGTCCATGACACGGCGGGCCTGGGCGGCATAATCCGCCTCGTTATGTCCGCCGCCCGTAAACCAGTAATTAGCATAGAGCAGGATATCCTTGCGATAGGCTCCGCCCAGCAGTTCGTAGCAGGGAACGCCCAGCATCTTTGCTTTCAAGTCGAGGAGCGCCATGTCGATTCCACTGATCGCACAGAGGCTGGCTCCGTACGGGCCGATCCAGTTCAGGTCTCGGTAGAGCTTCGTCCAGATAAAATCGGTCTTCATCGGGTCGAGGCCGATGATGCGCTGTCCGGCATGCTTGGCGGCTTCGAAAACGATCGGGCTGCCAGGCCAGTTGGTGGCTTCGCCTACGCCGGTATAGCCTTCGTCGGTATAGATCTTCAATAATGTCCAGTTATATTTGATGCCCTGGACAAGCCATACTTTTACATCTGTAATCTTCATCGTATTGTTTCCTTCCTTATTATATTATCTTACATGATTCCGTATGTATCGAAAGCGTCGCGCGCCTTCATCCCTTCCTGTATCTTCTTTAAGACCATCCGCTCGCCGCGGGCTTTCTCTAAGGCACGGGTAAAGACCTCTTCCTCGATCTCGCGGGGCACGACGCATACGCCGTCGATGTCGCCGACCAGGATATCCCCGTCATTGATCCGTACGCCCTCCATCTCGATCGGCACACGGTAGTCGATAACCTTTCCACGAGGAGCCTGGTCCTGGGCGTAAGGCCCATAAGAGAAACAGGGGAAGTCGAGCGCCAGAATCCCCTTCGTATCGCGGGAATATCCGTTGACAACCGCCCCGGCCGCCTTGCACTGGATCGCACGGGCGCTCATCAACTCACCCCATAAGGCATAGATAGGGGAAGATCCGGAACAAACATACACCTCGTCTTCCTTCAGGTCGTCCAACGCTTCGAGCATCAGGCCGAAGGAACGTTTCAACACGGGGTTCACCCCTGCCTCGCGGCCGGCATCGAGCACATCGGCTTCGAGCACCGTCATCGCACGCCCGGCCACCAGCATATCGTCGCGAAGCGGACGGATACGAGGGGGCAGAAACTGCCGGGTGTATCCCATCTTGTCCATAATATCACCGACCACCGCGGTGTAAAGCTCTTCTTTTATCAAAGCAAACAGGGCTTTATCATCTTTCCATTCTTTCATTGTATATTCCTTTTTATCGTTTATCTTTCTGCTTACAAAGATAAACCCCGGAGAGGGGAAGGCACGGCTGGAAAGGACCCGGTTGCTTATGCTACGAGGAACAGATAAAGAGAAAAAGTAGAGAAAACGGCACTCCTATTTCGTTACCTCGCGCGGGGAGATGCCCATTTGCTGTTTGAATATCCGGGAGAAGTACTGGGGGGACTGGAAACCGCAGGCAAAGCAGACCTCCTTAACGGACATCTCCGTATTCCTGAGCAGCTCGATCGCTTTGTTGATCCGGATCTGGTTCAAGTAGTCCAACGGGGAAAGATTCAGGTATTGGGAGAACAACTTGCGCAGATAGCGCTCCCCTACTCCTGTCCGGGAGGCGACATCGCTGATCGTCATATCGGATTGGTAATTCAAACGGATATAGGAGATCGCCTTCTTCAGCGAATCGTTGGCACAAATCGGCAGGTAGGCCTCATCGAGATAGCGGTAGATCAAGATCAGCAGCTCGGCGTAATACATGACGACTAAATACTGGTAGTATTTACTCTTCTGGTTCATCTCATTGACAATGCGCTGCACGGCACGCATGATACGGACGTTATTCACAATCTTGATCAACCGGTTCTCTTCCGAAAAGATCGTGACAGGGGTCAGGTCATCCGTTTCTTCCTGTCCATGGGGATTAAAGCGGAAGAATACTTCGGGCAGGAATTCTAACTGCATCAAGGTCGTATCTTCGGAACCGGCCTCAAACGTGTGTTCGACGTTGGAGCAGATCACCATCATCTCGTTCTCCTTAAAGCTGATGCTCTCGTTCTCGAGATGCAGGATGCAGTTTCCTTTCTTCACGTAATTGATCTCGATACGCAGATGCTTGTGCGGCCCGAAAGTCTCGAAGGGTAGAAACGAGACAAAACGGAACACATCTGCCAGCCGTTTGTGCTTCAGATTCTCAGTGATGCCCTCCAGCATTCCCCATAATGATTGTTCTGCAGATTGTCCCATAACGTATTGTTCTTATTGAGAGAACAAATCTACTAAAAACGATCAAACCAAGCAGGACGATCCGAGCATAAAATGAACCCGACGGGCCGAAAATTACAAACCAGACAGGCTACAGGGTATTTGCTTATACCCCATAGCCTGTCCGGTTATACCCTATAGCCTGCAAAAGTACAGGCTATAGGGTGAGTTAAGATCCGGTACTATTATTATTCACAAAAAATTAGTATCCAGGATTCTGTTCAATAGCCGGTGTCGCATCGATCACACTTTGCGGGATCGGCCACAGGTAATGTTTAGCCGGGTCGAAGAGACGCGTTTCCACTTCAATACGATTATCCGTCAGATTCAAAGCACCGGTTTCAGGGTCTACAGTTCCCAGAAGGGCACCGTATACTCTACCCGGCATCACCTCTTCACCAATCTTCCAGCGGCAGATATCGAACCAGCGAAGTCCTTCAAGCGCCATTTCGACACGGCGTTCGCGGCGAACGAGTTCGCGCATCTTCACCTGATTGTTATAAACAGCCTTATCCACTTCCGGCATTCCGGCACGTGTACGGATTGAGTTCAATGCCTCATAGACAGAAGCATCGATCTGGTTCAGCTCTATTTTGGATTCGGCATACATCAGCAATACTTCGGCGTAACGCATCACGATGGCATTCATGGCTGTATTCCACATATCGTCATAATCCCCCAGGTTGTCGATGTATTTACGCGGATGATATCCCGTTTTGGAACGGCCGTAAGGCGCATAATAATCGCCTGTCGGGTCTTTTACGTCGATCGGGTTAAAGTAGTTCCCTTCATATAAGCAACCCGGATAGATCAGGGTTGCAGCCAGACGGGGATCACGATGCTGATAGGGCTCTTTCTTATCATAGACAGGAGATTCTGCAATCGTTTTCCCGTCTATACATTCATAAGCATCCGCCAACGACTGCGTAGGGTTGATAGAAGACCATCCACCTACCGATGCCGGGGGCATCACACCGAGTATTCCATTCTTTGCCAGATTTTCAACATACTGAACATCCATGATTACTTCCGAATTACCGACATTGGCAATTTTAAACAAGCCCTTATAATCAGGGAATAGCTGATATCCGAGTTTCATAATCTGTTCGCAGGTGGCAGCACAGGCAGCATAATCGCTTTTAAAGATTTCCATGCGGGCTTTCAATGTCAGGGCAGCGCCTCTTGTTACACGTCCGGCATCACTGCTTGCATACTTTTCCGGCAATAACGGGGCAATCTCCGTTAACTCATCAAGGATGAATTTCTGCACCTCTTCTTTAGGCGTACGGGGCAAGTTCGAATCATTAACACCCAACACTTCCTTTACCAAAGGTACATCTCCATACAGCGTAACCTTCAGGAAATAATGCCAGGCTCTTAAGAAACGGACCTCGGCAGTCAAGCGGGTACGGAGTTCCTCATCCATCGTCGGACGATCAATATTTGCAAGGAAATTGTTACAACGGACAATCTTATCATACTTCATGTAATTCTGTCCAAAATCGTTAGCCGTAGCATAGCCTGTAGCTTGTACCTGCCAGTTCTCCCACGGGTAAGGATTATACGAATTATCAGATGCACAATCAAAGTAGACTACCTCATCCATACTGAACCATCCCTCATAACATCCTGTCGTTGCAGCCAAAGCATCTTTTTCGGTATTCCAAGAGGCTTCATTGGAAGGCTGGTCCAGCGGATTCCTATCTAAAAAATCACTGCTGCAAGAGGTAATAAAAAGCAACAGGATTGCATATAAACTATACTTCTTCATAACTGATCTAATTAAAAGGTTACATTTAAACCAAACGTATTTACTTTTACCTGCGGGTAATAAGCACGAGCACCAGCAGGAGCTTCAGGATCGAAACCATCATTAAAGCCTGTGAATGTCAACAAGTTCTGACCACTATAGTATACCCGGATACGAGGAATACGAATAAAGTCGGATACACTCTTCGGCAATGTATAACCGATCTGGAAGTTCTTCATTCTTAAATATGAAGAATTGATTATCCAGAAATCAGACGGGTTAGCACTCGATGAGTTCTGGGTGAAACCAGAAGTTCCGGTTAAAGGGCGTGGAAACTTTCCGTTCGGATTCGTCTCGGCATCCCAGGAATCCCGGAACAAGGTTGTCGGCTTTCCGGTCATCCCTTCCAGATTACCGATCGTCTCATTCTGCAAAAAGCCTTTAACATCAGCAGCACCCTGGAAGAACATGGAAGCATCGAAACCTTTCCAAGTCGCGCTCAGATTCAAACCGAATGTCCAGCTCGGATCCCAACTACCTAAATATACGCGGTCTTCACCATCTATCTTACCATCGCCGTTCTGATCCTTGTACTTCAAGTCTCCCAACCCGGCCTTGTCTCTATTGATAACAGCACTGCTTTCCAAATCATCTTTATCAGTAAATATTCCTAACACCTCATAGCCGCCATAAGAATTGATAGGCCGTCCCTCTTGTTTAAACTTGAATCCATCCCATATTTTAGCTCCATTATTACGCAAGTTCGTTACTTCATTCTTATTGTAAGCAATATTGGCTGTTGCATTAAAAGTAAAGTCTTTCTTTGCCAACTTATAACCTAATTGGAATTCGATACCCTTATTCGTTACCTCGCCCGCATTCTGATAAGGGGGTTCCATCCCATAAAGGGTACTGACCGGCAACTTCATCAAGATATCATAAGTCTTTTTCCAATAAGCATCAACTGAAAGGGTGAACATATTTCCAAGGAAACCCGCATCCAAACCAATATTGGTCGTTTTGGATGTCTCCCATTTCAAATCGCTGTTTGCTCCGTCGACAGGGGCTATCCCTTGGCTTACCTTACCGCCGAAAGCATAGTTCTTCTGTGCAAGAACAGATTGATACGGGTAAAACTCAATCGACTTTCTGTTGTCGGTCCCCAGCTGCTGGTTTCCAAGTTTACCCCAGCCACCTCTGATTTTCAGGTCGGATAACACCTCGCGGGCCGGTTCCATAAAAGGTTCGTTGATAATACGCCAGGCAGCAGAAAATGAAGGGAATGTCCCCCAACGGCTTTCGCTACGGATACGAGAAGTTCCATCCCGACGGATATTAGCTTCGAACAGATATTTATTATCGTAATCGTACGTCACACGTCCGAAGAAAGAGCGCAAAGCATACTCGTTGGCCGAACCTTCAGCTGTCCGTCCGGTGAACCGGCATTGAGTTCCCACAAGTCATTTGTCAGGAAATTAATGCGCTTACCGATTGTCCAGTCACGACGGCTATATTCCTGAGAAAAACCGGCTAATGCACCCACCGTATGTTTACCAAATGTATTGTTGTAGGTCAACAAGGTTTGCAAGTTTAGCATTGTATAATCCTCACGGTCATCGTACTGGCTATTTGGTCCCTGATACATGGTAGGATCGCCTGTTTTCCAGTTATAATACTGAATATCTTTGATAAAACGTTCTGTCGACCGTCCCGTATATTCATATCCCATTACTTCCTGGATTTTCAAGCCTTTTATAATTTCATACCCCACATTCCCTACGGCACGGGTCGTGTGGTATTTCTCGGCTTTGTTTCCTCCCAGATCCATCCAAGCAATAGGATTACCATCCGTTATATATCCGTAATATCCATTTGAATATTTATAGGGGACAAACGGAGCTATACGGTTAACCTGTCTCATGATCTGATATAAATCATCATAATAAGGAGTCGTAGGCTCATTCGATATCCCATGAGTATAAGAGAAATTAACCCCGGCAGAAAATTTATTGATCTGGGTATTAATGTTTCCCCTTAAGTTATAGCGTTTAAAATCAGTCTGGTCGATTATACCGTCCTGACCGAGATAGCCAAGAGAAAACATATAAGTAGTAGTTTCGCTACCTCCACTCACTTCCGCTCTATGACTTTGCTGGAAACCTTTATCTTTATAGAAGAGACTTTGCCAATCCGTATTCGGGAAATTATCGGGATCACTTCCGTTTCTGAATTTTTCAATTTCTTCTGCGGTATAAGCGGGTGGTTTTGTCGGATCCTGGTTATACAAGGCCTTATTATATAATGCAGCATATTCATGAGAAGGTAAATACTCAGGCATCGCTGTCGGAGACTGCCACCCCACATAGCCGTCATATTTCAAAGTAGCGGCTTTTTTACTACCTTTCTTTGTCGTAACCAGCACAACCCCGTTGGCTGCACGTGAACCGTAGATGGCTGCCGATGCCGCATCTTTCAGTACGGAGAGGCTTTCGATGTCGTTGGGATCGATATCGTTGATAGTCGAAACGATCAGGCCGTCGACAACATACATCGGATTCGCATTGTTCAGCGTGCCGACGCCACGGATGCGGATGGAAGAGTTGTCCTTACCCGGCTGCCCGCTGTTCTGTACGACCGTAACACCCGGAAGCATCCCCTGCAAAGCGGTAGATGCATTCGTCACAGGTCTGTTTGCCAGCGACTCGGAGTTGATGGCTGCGACAGATCCCGTCATGTTGACCTTCTTCTGCACGCCATAGCCGACAACTACCACTTCTTCCAGATTCTGGGTATCTTCTTTCAATACGATCCGGAAATCCGATTTACTACCGACCGGAATCTCCTGGCTGATATAGCCGATATAAGAGATCAGCAATTTGGCTCCCGCCGGGACATCCAATTCGAATTTTCCATCCATATCCGTAATGGTACCGTTTGTCGTCCCCTTCACTGAAACATTTGCGCCAATCACAGGAAGCCCCTCCTGGTCAACTATCACCCCTGATATCTTAGAATCGTTTATCATGGATATTTTCATGATATCTGAATTCTTTTCAATAACTGTTTCAGCTGAAACAGATGTGCTTTCCACACATAATAGCCCCGCTCCGGCGAGCAGGATTTTAAAATAATTTACACCATTTGTTTTGTTCATAATAATGGAATTAAATAATTAACAGAATATACAGCACTACGCCGCATACATAAAATGTCTCACTACTCCGATTGATTTCAAAACCTGCACAATTGATGCCAGGGTTCTTTTCAGCATACATGTTCTTATTTAAATTACTAACAATCATTACGCAATAGGGTATGCGTACCGAAGACTCAAGTCTTCGGTACAGGGATAAATGCATTTATCGTTTTATAGCAATATATAAGTCGAAAGAGTTCTAACTACCCAAAAGCAACCTCACATAACATCATCAGTAAAAGAGTTAATTTCGTGTCTTAAAATTCGGCAAAGTAAGAAAGAACCGGTCAACCTGAAAATAAACAACAACAAGATAAGAATGGACAATCTTACAATTACTCTACTCTCACCACAATCCTTCCCCCGATCCGATCCCCTTTTTTCAGCGGCTTCCGGTAGGGAGCATAATAGCTGCTTAGAAACATCTCGTTTCCCGCCGTCACAAAATCGGCAACCAAAAAGCGGATCTTATCTTTTTCCAACCAAGAGCGCCAATGCTGTTTACCATCGGAAGGAACGGTTATCTTATTGCTGTTTCCGTCCTTCAAGCCGGCATACCAGATGTTCCGACGGGTAGAGCGGAAATCATTACTTCCCAATTCATTATAATCCATGCTCCAAGACCATGCAGGCTCCGTACGCGGATCGACATTCGCAGGGAGTCCCTCATAAAAGAGGCTGGCTTCACCTACCGGACGGCTGATATGGTCGGAAGGATAGACGCTCCACATTCCATCCCGGCGCCAAAAGGTCTTGTCGAAAGAAGCAGGAGCTTCAAACACTAATCCCCACTGCCTCGGGTTCACATCTTCAAGGGCATTGAAGGAATACGTTACCGACAATTCACCACCTGCATTTATTTTCAGGTCATAAGAGCCGGAGAACTCTTTATAAGTGCCTGCCACCTTTATCACTACGTCATCACCCTGTTGGACCGCCTCTACTTTCTCGACTTGCCAGCCGGAGCAGAGGTCATTGAATACTGGCGTATTGGCATTGTGGTTCGGATAGCATCCGCCACCTGTCAAGGGTAAGGCCATCAGCCACGGACCGCCGTTCAGGATTTCCTTTTTCCCTTTCTTTACCGAGAGTATCTGCCCGGAAGAACGGCTGACTTCACAGGTGAAATCTTTTCCGGTAACGATATAGCGGTCTTTCTTCTCTTTCAAGCGGGTAGAAACAGACGGCAATGCCTGCAATTCGTTCTGCATTTGTCTGCCGACAGGGATCAGGTATTCATCGGTGGTAAAGCCGCGGGGATCGACAAAAGACAGATAGAGTTCATTCGCCTTTTCGGGATGGGCAAGCCGAATGTGCAACCGTCCCTTTTCACCAGGTTCGAGGTCAACGAAAGCAGTTCCCTTTTCTTCTCCATATAACCAATCGATCCGCAGTTCGTTCAGATTGGTATAGGTGTACCGGTTTTCAAGGTCGATGACCAATTCACGCGCCGGGGACAAGTTCTTTGTCTCCACACAAACCGGGCTGTATATCTTTTTCATGTCCCAATACTCCGGTTTCGGGCGGCGCCAACCGTCAATCGGTCCCCAGGGGCCATAGCCCACAGCACCGCCATCGGGCATCTGGAAAATATCGTCGATACCTGACCAGATGGAACCACCCAGCACACCCGGCGTCTTATACATATTATCCCATGTAGGAGCCAGCGCCAACGCCCAGTCACTCCGGATTCCGGGGTCCGTCACCAGTTCGCTCCGGTTATAGACATTCAGGTGGCAATATTCGCCGTAAGTCATCGGGCGGTCGCTCTTCGCAGCGACCTTATATCCGTCAGGACCCGGATAATGGATGTTCGCGATCGGAGCCGTGCTGCCTTGGTTGTTGAACCCGCCATAGGCCTGGTCGTGGAACGTGAACGGACGGGTAGGATCGGCTTTTTCCATATAGACTTCCACCTGTGCAAATTCCTTATTCCAATATGATTCGTTCGCCATCGACCAGAAGATAATGGAGGGATGATTCCGGTAGAACTGGATCATCTCCATATTCGCCTGCAATACATACGGGTAATATTCAGGATTGCGGTAGTTCAGCACCTTCCAGTTTTCATTCGCATGATGGCCGATCCAGCAGACCGGAGCCTCCACTTCCACGAACATCCCCAGTTCGTCACAGACTTCCAACAGCTCTTCGCAAGGGGGATAATGGGAGGTACGGATAAAATTGCAGTTCGCATCCCGGTACAGTTCGACATCTTTCCGTTCCAGGGCCGGATTCATCACACGTCCGGTCAACGGGTGCATTTCATGGCGACACACACCTCTCAGCTTGACAGCCTTCCCGTTCACCAACATACGGTTCCCCTCAATCTCGATCTCACGGAAACCGAATCGTTTCTCCACCTGTTCGATCACCTTATCCGAAGTTCCGACTTCGATTTTCATCGTATATAAAGACGGATGTTCGTTATCCCATTTATCGGGCGAAGCCACTTTTCCGGTCAGCCAACCGTTCCAGGTCGAACCGGCTGCTATTTCGGAAATATGCCGGCTCAGGACAACAGGCAAGCCAGAGAGGGAGAGGCGAACCGAAACATCTTTCCGTACGTCTTCCGAGTTATTTGTGACCGACACATAGACTTTCAGATCCGCATCCTTATAGGATTCGTCCAGATCCGTCACGATACGGAGATCGGACAGATGAACATCCGGCACGGCAAAGAGCGTCACTTTACGGGTGATCCCTCCCAACTGATGTGCGGCATATTGAGTGAGGCTTCCCAACATATCTGCCAACGACTCGCTACGAACCCGCAGGGCCAACAGGTTTTCACCGGCTTTCAGCCCTTTCGTAATATCGAGTTCAAAGGCAGTCATTCCTCCCATGTGTGAACCGGCTTCCTTTCCATTCAAATAGACGACTGACTCGCTGGAAACACCGTCGAAACGCAGCTTCACTTGTTTACCCTGCCAATCCGCCGGCAGCGTGAATGTAGTCTGATAGCCTCCGAAACCGGCGGAATCGACTTTAAAGCCTTGCATGGACCACTGCCCCGGGACTACGATCGGTTTCCAGTCCCGCCCGTCCTGTTTCTGTTCGTAAAAACGGGCGGCGGGCTTTTCATTAAATAACCAGGTCCCGTTTAACGAGAGAACCGGATTATATACGCCTGCTACCCGGTGGGGCTTGACCGTATATATAGGTAAGACTTTTTCTGCACAGACAGTGGTGTCCACCGTATAAGCCTGGGTATGCACCAACTCCTTCCTGCGTTCTTCCCCGAAAGGTTTCAACGGGGTGGGATTGGATGAATACAGGTTCAGTTCCGAGACAATCGCATTATCTCCTTTCAGAGCTTCGAAGACCAAGATCAACTGTCCGTAAGCATAGGCCTTCTTCGGCAGGTCGATCATATAGCGTTGCTCCTTTCCTTTTTCAAGCACGACGGGGCCCTGCACTTCGTTGCCGTCGGCCACAATGCGCTGTTCCCTCCGGTTGTCAGCGAGATAGACGACCTCCATCCGGTAATCGGCTTGTATATCCATTTGATCGAAAGCATAAATGACCGTTCCACCGAAATTGCAAGTTTTCGCTTCTTTGCTTCCCGTGAAAGAATCCGGTAATGTATAATCATCCCCTTTGATCAGGAATGCTTGTGTATTCGTTACTCCGCAGTCGTTCGTCGCCACCCGCCGCATCTCCTTGTTTTGGGCCTGCAAGCCAAGACACAAAAAGAGCATAAGCCCAGTACCGAACAGCTTGTTTTTACATAGATTGACCATACGCATATTTATTTCCGTTTTATATTATCCACATACAAAAGTACAGACAATCTCAAAAACCTTTTCCCTTCTGTTTTAACCGAGTACGCACCTTCTAGGAACAAAAAATAGGAAAACTAACACAAAACGGAACTGCCTCCAGAGATACCAGACAATCATCAATATCCGCTTTCAAGGCGATTCCCCGAGTTGCAGGCCCCAATACCTCTTACTTCATTTTTTATAGCGACTAGTATAGCAGAAGATAGCATAGTTCCGTTTTGTTGCATTTCCCCATCATCATATTCCTAAATATACACATTTTAAAGTTTAGGGCAACCGCACCAAATCCAGCAGTAACAATTCTTTATTTCTATGGAGAGAAAAACCCGTTTTTGTCCCGAATAATTCTTTCTTAAGTGCCTGCTAATTCTGTAATCGGTGTCAGTGACTTTATAATCAGTGGTTGTGATTATATAATTGCTG
>Ga0073908_1001066_pt1 | contig 41388 bp, 38 predicted proteins | sample MucameincwithD2O_FD_65484 | JGI IMG/M metagenome (GOLD analysis project Ga0073908, IMG submission 65484) | Mouse cecum microbial communities from Vienna, Austria - Mucus amended microcosms incubated with D2O | ecosystem: Host-associated > Mammals > Digestive system > Large intestine > Cecum... | reverse complement strand
ACGCCGCACAGCTGCAAAAGGCCCATCATGTGGCCCATGGTTCCCTTGGGCCGGTACTTTTTCGCCACCAGGGTGCCCGCCAGAATCATCAAAAGACCGTACCCCATGTCCGCCATCATAATGCCGTAGAACAAAATGAAGAACGGGGCCATCAGGGGGTTGGGGTCCACGTTGTTGTACGCGGGGAGGGAGTACATCTCCGTCACCATGTTCAGCGGGCGGGTCAGCCAGTTGTTTTTCAGCTGCACCGGCACGTCGGGAATCTCCTCCTCCGTGGGGTCGCTGGCCTCCCAGGCGCAGCCCCGGCTCTCCAGAAGGGTCCGGACCTCGCCCAGCTTCTCCGCCGGGGCCCAGCCCTCGAAGAAGACGATGGTCCCGTCCGTCAGGAGACGCTCGGTGTTCAGGTCCTCGGCGGCCTCGGCGTTCAGCCGGTCGGCATAGAGCCGGAGGGCGTCCCGTTCCGGAGCCAGAGCGGCGATGGCGGCCTCCGCCTCCTGCCGCTGTTTCTGATTCTCGGACAGCGCCCGGTCCAGCGCCGCGACGTTTTCCGCCGCCGTCCCCGTCACGCCCTGAAACGCCGTCACGCTGAAGCCGTGGGGCCGGAGAATCTCCAGGGCCTTCTCCTCCTCCGCCCGGTGGGCGATGAGAAGGCAGCAGCGCTGCTGTTTGTCCGCGCCGATCTCATAGAGTTCCGCCGCGGTATCCCCCAGCTCGCCGCGGATAGCGGCGGTGTCCGCCGCCCCGGGGAACACCCCCAGGCGGAAGACCGCGTTCGCGGTGCCGCTCAGGTCCAGGGGCATATCCAGGGGGACCCAGGGCTCCAGCCCGGCCCTCCGGCTGAGGAGGCGGCCCTCCTCCCCCTGGAGACGGGAGATATCCTGGAGATGCCCGTTGATCCGCCGGCTGACGGCCCGGGCCTTTTCCAGGGTCTCGCGGTTTAAAAACTCCTCCTGGGACACCGGCCGGCGCTGGATGAAGAGCCCGTCCTTGGTCCCGCCGTAACGCTTCAGGGCGTCCAGGGCGGCGTTGGCCTCTCCCTGCTCGTTCTTGGTCTCCGCCAGCGTGGAGGTGTCCCGCCGCAGCAGCGCCGCCCAGGCGGGATCCGCCAGTTTGCCGGCGGGCTCGCTGATCTCCACACAGCCCAGGCGCAAGAGCTCCCGCAGGAGCGCATCCCGGCTGTTGGCCATGGCCATGACGCGGAGCTTTTTCATTTTAACAATGGCCATTTCAGTTGCTCACAACCCTTCCGACAATAAACTCCGCAGCCGCTTCCAGACGCTTGTCCGCCGCCTCGCGCAGCTTTCCCGCGTCCGCCTCCGCGGCCTGAGCGGTTTTCGCGGCCTGAGCCGCCGCCCGCTCCTCCGCCTGACGCAGAAGCTCCCGGCCGGCCTCCGCCCCGGCGCTCCGGGTCCTTTGCAAGAGCGCCTGACCTTCCTTCTCCGCGTCGGCGATGAGCTGCTTCGCCTCCGCCTCGGCGGCGGCGCGGCGCTCCCGGACCTCGTTTTCCACCTGCGTTACCTTTTCGATCGCTTCCAGGGACATTCGTTCTCACCTTCTCTCCATGTGCCATCCGTTCCGCCCTTGGTCCCAGCGAACCGTATCGGCATTCTATCATACAGTATAGGCGAAGTCCGCCGGTTTTGCAAGGGAATTTTTGTTATCGGGCGGAAAAGAAGAAAGCAGCCGCCCCAGGCGGACGGCCGCCAGAAATTGGAATTGGTACGCTGCGCCCGCCCTTTTCTTTTCCCGCCGTTTGTGGTATACTGCTTTTCAAACACACGGGAGGGGGAACTTTTATGCGAGCCGAGGAACGGCGGCAGGCCATTTTAACGTATTTACAGCGCTCCAGCCGCCCCGTCAGCGCCGGACGCCTGGCGGAGCGCTTTTCCGTCAGCCGTCAGGTGGTGGTGGGGGACGTGGCCCTGCTCCGGGCCGCCGGAGCGGACATCTCCGCCACGCCCAGGGGCTATGTAATCCTGAGGGCGGACCGGGGTCTGGTCCGCCGGGTGGCCTGCCGGCACGACGTGCGGGGCATGGAGGCGGAGCTCTGCGCCATGGTGGACCAGGGCTGCTCCGTGCTGGACGTCATTGTGGAGCATCCGGTCTACGGCCAGCTCACCGGGTCTCTCCAGCTCTCCAGCCGCTACGACGTGAGCCAGTTCCTCTCCCGCTGCGGGTCGAACGGGGCCCGGCCCCTCTCGGACCTCACCGGGGGCATCCATCTCCACACCCTCTCCTGCCCGGACGGGGAGGCCTTCCAGCGGGTGCGGGAATCCCTGCGGAACCTGGGGGTGCTGCTGGAGGAGGGGGATTGAATCCGCCCGAGACAAGGAGGACGTTATGAAAAAGGTTTCCGCCGCGCGGGACATGACGGCGGGCAGCCCCGCCGGGCACATTCTCTATTTCGCCCTGCCCCTTCTGGCGGGGAGCCTGCTCCAGCAGTTCTACAACATGGTGGACAGCTGGGTGGTGGGCCGCTACGTAGGGGACGGGGCCCTTGCCGCCGTGGGGGTGGGCTTCCCGGTTTTGACCATGTTCTCCTCTCTCTTCATCGGCCTCTCCGGGGGCGGCACAGTGGTCATCGCCCAGTTCTTCGGCGCGGGAAAAATGGACCGGGTCCGGGACGCGGTGGACACCATCTACGCCGCCTTCCTCACCTCCATCGTCCCCCTGACGGCCCTGGCGCTTCTGGCGGTGGGCCCCGTTCTCCGCCTGCTCCAGGTGGAGGAGGCGGCCTATGGCGAGGCTTACCTTTATTTAATAGTGGTCTGCGCCGGACTGACCGGCAGCGTGGGCTACAACCTCAACGCCGGCATCCTGGGCGGACTGGGCAACAGCCGCAGCACTTTGCTGTTTCTGGCCGTGGCCTCGGTGATGAACATCGTTCTGGACCTGGCGCTGGTCCTGTTCTTCGGCCTGGGGGTCCTGGGCGTGGCCCTGGGGACCGTCATCGCCCAGGCGTTTTCCTGGCTCTTCGGGGTGGCCTACATCAACCGGCGCTATCCGGATATCTCCCTCCGCCTTCTGCCAAGGAACTTTGACCGGGCCCTCTTCGGCCAGATCATGGGCATCGGCCTCCCGGCGGGGGTGCAGATGTCCCTGGTGGCCCTGGGGGCCATGGTGGTGATGGGGAAGATCAACACCTACGGCAAGGAGTTCACCGCCGGGTACAACGTGGGCTTCCGGCTGGACCAGCTGGCCTTTCTGCCCATCCAGAGCCTGTCCAGCGCCGTCATCTCCTTCGTGGGGCAGAACGTCGGCGCCAAGCGGATGGACCGGGCCCGGCAGGGTATCCGGGTCACGGTGACCCTCTCCGCCCTGTGGTCGCTGTTGATGACGGCGGTTCTCATGCCCTTCCGCGAGCCCTTGGTGGCCTTCTTCTCCCCCACGCCGGCGGTGATTCACGCCGGGGCGGTGTACCTCCAGTGCATTATGCCGTTCTACTTTTTCTTCGCCGTCATGTTCTGCCTGAACAACGCCATGCGGGGCGCGGGGGACAGCGTCTTCCCCATGGTGGACGTCATCTTGTCCCTGATCCTGGTCCGGGTCCCGGCGGTGTACTATCTGGCGGACCGCTTCGGCCCCGATTATATGTACTACGGCTGCGCCGTGGGCTGGGCCGTAGGGCTGGCCCTGTCCCTCGGGTGGTATTTCTCCGGGCGGTGGATGCGGCACGGGAGCCTGGCGGACCGGGAGAGGCCGGAGCAGTAGGACGCCTCCTCCGGCCCGTTCGTCGGACGGCGCAGAAGGACCGCTATCCGCGGCGGAAAAACCCGCTTGTAATTTCCTGCCGGTTTCGGTATAATAAACTAATTGCACATCCCCGTCAGTACCGGCTGTCCTTCCATTCGGGGCCGCCGTTTTAAAGGAGAAAGACCATGGAAAAGAAAAAGTTCTATATCACCACGCCCATCTACTACCCCTCGGACAAGCTCCACATCGGTCACACCTACTGCACCGTGGCCACGGACACCCTGGCCCGCTATCACCGTTTGCTGGGGGAGGACGTTCTGTTCCTCACCGGCACCGACGAGCACGGCCAGAAGATCGAGGACAAGGCCAAGGAGGCCGGCGTCACACCCCAAGAGTTTGTGGACCGCATTGTGGAGGGTCCCCGGGGCGTGCGAGATTTGTGGAAGCTGATGAACATCTCCAACGACCGCTTCATCCGCACCACCGACAGCTACCATGTAAAATCCATCCAATATATTTTCCGCAAAATGCACGACAACGGCGACATCTACAAGGGCACCTACAAGGGGAAATACTGCACCCCCTGCGAGTCCTTCTGGACCGAGAGCCAGCTGAAGGACGGCTGCTGCCCCGACTGCGGCCGCCCTGTCAAGGACGCGGAGGAGGAGGCGTACTTCTTCCGCCTGAGCAAGTATGCGGACAAGATTCGGGACCTGCTGGAAAATACGGACTTCCTCCAGCCCCGCTCCCGGGTCCACGAGATGGTCCGCAACTTCATCGACCCGGGGCTGGAGGACCTGTGCGTCTCCCGGACCAGCTTCTCCTGGGGCGTGCCGGTGGACTTTGACCCGGGCCATGTGGTCTATGTGTGGGTGGACGCCCTCTCCAACTATATCACCGCCCTGGGTTATGGCAACGACTCCTATGACGACTATCAAGACTGGTGGCCCGGGGTGAACATCGTGGGCAAGGAGATCGTGCGCTTCCACTCCATCATCTGGCCCGCCATGCTCATGAGCCTGGGGGAGCCCGTGCCCCAGAAGTGCTTTGGCCACGGGTGGCTCCTTCTGGACGGCGGCAAGATGTCCAAGTCCAAGGGCAACGTGGTGGACCCCTATATCCTGGCGGAGCAGTTCGGCGTGGACGCGCTGCGCTTCTTCCTCATGCGGACCTTCCCCTTCGGGTCCGACGGCAACTTCTCCAACGAGCTTTTGATTCAGACCATCAACACCGACCTTGCCAACGACCTGGGCAATCTGGTTTCCCGCACCACCGCCATGGCGGGCAAGTACTTCGGCGGGAAGCTCCCGGCGGCCCGCCGCTATGAGAAGGAAAAGGACGATGAGCTGGTGTCCATGGCCCTGGGCCTCCGGGCAAAGTACGAGGACGCCATGGACCACTATGCGCCCCATAAGGCTTTGGACGAGGTGTTCAGGGTCATCCAGCGGGCCAACAAGTATATTGACGAGAATATGCCCTGGGCCTTGGCGAAGGATATGGACGCCAACGGCCCCCGCCTTGCCAGCGTTCTCTACCACCTGCTGGAGGCCACCCGGATCTGCGGCATTCTCCTGACCCCCTTCATGCCCGAGAGCATGGACAAGCTCTTTGCCCAGATCGGCGCGGAGAAGAACTGCCAGACCTGGGACAGCGCCGCTATGTGGGCGGCCCTGGACGAGGACGTGACCGTCACCAAGGGGGAGAACCTGTTCCCCCGGGTGGACATGGTCAAGGCGCTGGAGGAGCTGGAGGCCGCCGTGGAGGCCGCGAAACAGGCGGAGTCCGGCGTGGAGCTGGAGCCCCAGCTTACGGAGCAGGTGGACTTCGACACCTTCTGCAAGTCCGACTTCCGGGTGGTGAAGGTGAAAGCCTGCGAGGCCGTGAAGAAAAGCGAGAAGCTTTTGAAATTCATCCTGGACGACGGCACCGGCGTGGACCGGCAGATTCTCTCCGGCATTCACAAGTGGTACGAGCCGGAGGATTTGGTCGGCAAAACCCTGGTGGCCATTGTGAACCTGCCTCCCCGGAAGATGATGGGCCAGGAGAGCTGCGGCATGCTGATCTCCGCCGTCCATAAGGAGAAGGGAGAGGAGGCGCTCCACCTCCTCATGGTGGACAACGCCATCCCCGCCGGGGCCAAGCTCTGCTGAGTTCCATTTTCGGCAAAACGGAACCGCAAAAGCCTTCGCGCGCTCCGCCGGTCCGGCAAAAAATCAGGCCAAAACGGCGGCGGCGGGGCCGGCCATTTCACAAAAACGCGTATACTTTCCCAAATGCAGGAAATACTGCCTCCATACCTTAAAAAGTAGGGAGGCAGTATTTTCATGTCCAAAACCTTGAAAGAGAGCGAGACCCTGAAAAACCTCATGCGGGCCTTCGCCGGCGAGAGCCAGGCCCGGAACCGCTACACCTTCGCCGCCAGCCTCTGCCAGAAGCAGCAGCTCCACGTGCTGGAGGCCGTTTTCACCTTCACCGCCAACCAGGAAAAGGAGCACGCCGAGATTTTCTACAACCACATGAAGGAGGCCGCCGGGGACACCGTCCACATCGACGGCGGCTATCCCGTGGACCTCACCAACGACGTCTCGAAGCTCCTTCGAATGGCCCAGCACAACGAGTTCGAGGAGTTCGACCCCGTTTACCCCAGCTTCGCCGAAACCGCCCGGCAGGAGGGCTTCCCCCAGGTGGCCTCCTCCTTCGAGCAGATTTCCAAGATCGAAAAAACCCACGGCAACCGCTTTGCCCAGTTCGCGGAGCTGCTGGAAGCCGGGAAGCTCTTCGTCTCCGACGCGAAGTGCGGCTGGCTGTGCCTGAACTGCGGCCACATTCAGGAGGGTCTCCAGGCCCCCAAGGTCTGCCCCGTCTGCTCCCACGACCAGGGCTTCTTCATCCGCCTGGAGATGGCCCCCTACGGCGGGAATATCCTGCGGGGATAAGGCGTTATCCGGCGGCCTCCGTCTCCGCCCGGACGTAGTCATAGGGGCCGAACACCGGCTGATCCGCCCGCAGGCCGTTCACCGCCGCCGCCAGGGCCCCGGCAAACGCCTCGGCGGACAGCGTCTCGTCCTCCGGGCGGACAACGGCGGCCATCGCCCCCGGCTCCTCCCCGCCGCCTGCGGTCAGGAGGAGCTGGGGCGGATTCTCCAGAGCCGCGAAATTCTCCGCCGGGAGAAAGGCCACATCCACGCCCCCCTCCCGCACCGCCTGGGCCGCGGCCTCCGGGGAGGAGCTGACGGAGACGCTCACCGCCTCCGCCTCCACCCCCTGGTCCGCCAGGGCGGCCCCCAGGGCCTCCGGCAGTTCCCGGACGGCCTGGGCCAGCTCCTGGGAGGAGAGGTCCCCCCGGGGAATCTCCACGAAGAGCGTGTCCAGGCGAAGGGGCTCCGCCTCCGGCGGGGCGGGCGGCTCTTTTGAGCCGCAGGCGGAGAGCAGGACCAGAAGCAGGGCGCAGAGCAGCGGAAGATACGTTTTCATAGAGACTCCTTTTTTACGCGGTCCGGCGAAAATCCGCCGGTTTTTTTGTGGACAATCCGCCCGACCTTTGGTATAGTATTAACAACCGAACCGGCGGGCGGCGTCTTTATTCTAGCACGTCCCCGCCCGGCGCGCAAGGGCGGAGCTCCGTCGCCTTTCAAAGAGAAGCGCCATGCTGCGCATCCGGAGGGAGGCCGCGGCCGGTTCCCGGGCCGCGGAAGGCCCGCCCCCTATGGAGAGGCGGGGCCTCCCCTGTCGGGAGAAGTTCTATATTCTCAGCCGCTCCGTTCTGCGCCGGCCCCCACCAAATCACGACAAAGGAGAATCACCATGGAAGAAGAAGGCATCGTCTCCATCTGGCTCGGCAATTTTGAGAGCCGGGAAGCCCTGGCATTTTACGCCGAGAACCGCTTCAAGCGGAACGAGAACGGCGAGAAGGTCCCGTCCTTCACCCAGGACTTTTTCAACGGCGACCTCTGGCCCTTCGAGCCGGAGGTGTTCGACTATGAGTTTAACGACGTTCCCTCCCAGGACCCGGCCGTGGTGGCGGAGCCTTTGGGCGAGGAGCTGTCCCGCGCCCTGGCGGAGATTTATTCCAGAGGTTTCGACCACCCCTACAACGCCGTGATCGCGATCTACGACTATCAGTTTGAGGGCAGCCGCCACGTCCCCGGCGCGCCGGCGCAGTTCGTCGCCTCCCTGTCCTACATAGAGCGCTGAATCCTCCTCCAACGCCGCCCCGGTTCGCCGGGGCGGCCGTTTGCTTTGGCCCTTCCCCTCCGGGCCGCAGACGGAAGGCCGCATTCCTATATAACGCACAAATAGGGCGAGGCCCGCCTTCCCCCAGGGAGGGCTCCTCTCCTGCCCGTAAAAACTTTTTTCTTTTTCTCTCTCCGGTGAAAGTTTCCGCCCCGCCGAATCGTATCCATAACGAGAGCGCTCCAAAGGAGTTGATACCATGGATAAAAATCATCAGGCGGAGCGGCTGGCAAACGCCTATGCCGACGCGATTCTCCGCCTCAGCTATACCTATTTGAAAAACACAGCCGACGCCCAGGACATCTGTCAGACGGTGTTCGTCAAGCTTTTGACGGAGCCCCGGGAGTTTGAAAGCGCGGAGCACGAGCGGGCCTATGTCCTCCGCATGGCGGCCAACGCCTGCAAGGACCTTTTGAAAAGCCCCTGGCGCAAGCGCACCTGCGGTCTGGAAACCGTGCTGGAGGTCCCCGCCCCGGAGGCGGGGGACGGCTCCGTCCTGGCGGCGGTGAACGAGCTGCCCGCCCATTACCGGGCCGTGATCTACCTTTTTTACTACGAGGGCTATCAGGCGGCGGAAATCGGGAAAATCCTGGGCGTCCCCACCGCCACCGTACACACCCGTCTGGCCCGGGGGCGGGCCAGGCTCAAGGATATCTTAGGAGGTATGGACTATGAGCGATCTGTTTGACTATAAGAAGGAGATGAGCGCCCTGCGCTTTACGGAGAGCCAGAAGCGGGCCCTGGCGGAGGCCGCCGCCTCCGCCGCCGGAGGAACCGCGAAACGCCGCCGCCCGGTGTTCCGCACGGCCCTGATCGCCGCCGTTCTGGCGGCGGTCCTGGCGGTGGGGTCCAGCGCGGCAGGGATTCTGCCCGCGCCGGCAGACGTGTTCGCCCCCCTCTTCGGCGGGGCCGTGGCCCAGACGGAGGTCATTGACAAGATCGGCCGTCCCATCGGGGCCGGCGATTCGGACAACGGCATTACCATCACGGCGGACGCCATCATGGGCGACGCTTACAACGCCGTCGTCGTCTATACCATCCGCCGGGACGACGGGGAGCGGTTCCTGCCCGCGGACAAGAATCTGGACGGCTCCTATCTCATGATCGGCGGGTTTGGCGGGTCCTCCTGGTCCAGAGGCGGCGGCCACGGCACGGCCTGGTTCGTGGACGAAGACCCAGACGATGACCAGGTGCAGTATGTGGAGGCCATGAGCCTCACCGGCAAGCCTCTGACCCATGCCAACGCCACGGCGGAATTTGAAAACCTGACCTATTGGGACCCGGAGACGGAGGCGGAAGCGACCTTGTATGCGGGCCACTGGAAATTCCGCTATGAGGTGGATTTCGAGGACTGCGGCGTCCGCCTGGGCAGCGGGGAGACCTTCTCCCAGGACGGGCTGAAATTCACCATCGACGGCATCAGCGTGTCCCCCATCGCCGTGAAGGTGGATTACACCGCCGACGCCGAGGCGGCCTGGAGCGACGCTCCCAGCGGACGCCAGGATCCCGAGGACGCCCGTCAGACCAAGCGGTATCTGGAGAACATCGAGATTCTGCTGACCAAGACCGACGGCACCGTCGTCGACCTCAGTGGCGCGGGCGGCAGCATCTGTCCCGAAGACGGCGTGTCCGTCTGCTCGAAGGGCCAGGTCTTCGACGAGATCGTCCCCCTGGAGGACATGGCTTCCATCTCCGTGGGCGGCGTGGTCTGCGAAATCCCCCACAACTGAATCCGCAAGGCCGGGACTTTCGTCCCGGCCTCAGGCTGGCGAAAATGTCTTTTCGCCAGCCTGCGCAAGTTTTTCAAACCTTTCAAAAGATTTGAAAAACTTCTGATTGAAAACGAAAGGAACCCCTCCTGGGTTCCTCTCGTAACTCTCTTCCTTCCCGTTGCGTCAATCTTCTGCATTTTTTCCACACGCTGAGGCCGGGACTTTTGTCCCGGCCTTTTCCTTATTCAATTTCAATATGTACCGACTCATGGAACTGGGGCTCCACCAGTCCGGGAATGTCCACCGCGTCGGTGAAGCGCACGTCCTGGGTGTACTCCTTCAGCAAGGAGACAATATAGGGATGGGGACGCTCGTCGGGCCGCCCCGCCGCCGCGCAGACCACAATCGTCTTGGGCGCCAGGCGGCTGACGCTCTTCCGCGTGGCGGAGGTTAGGGAGGCGTGGTGGGGCAGCTTCAAAATGTCGCAGGGCGTCAGGGTGTCGTTGTCCCAGGCCGCGCCGTACATGTCGCCCCCCAGGACAATCTCCTTGCCATGGTAATAGAGCCGCTGGCGGAGGCTGGAGATGTTCATGGACTTGGTCCAGCGCATCAGGTCATAGCGGTTCCGCTCCCCCCGGAAGGCGGCGTCGTAAACCGCTTTTTGACGGGGATACAGGGCGGGCTCGCCGGGGAGGATATCCATGGTCAGCTCCTCCGTCAGCTGAAGGGTCTCCACCCATTCCCCCGGCAGCTCCACGAACTCCCCCACCCGGCCCGGGTGCTCCCGCAGGGCCGCGGCGTAGATATCCAGGCAGCGGAGGAGGTTCCGGGCCGCGCCGGGGAGTCCGTTGTCCCCGTCGGGGTCCAGGGGGCCATGGCCCTCGGTGGGCACGTAGGTGGTCAGCATCTGGTCCACCTCCACCGCCTCCAGCACCCGTCCCAGGCCGCCAATGTGGTCCCGGTGGAAGTGGGTGCACAGCAGAATGTCCAGGCGGCGGATCCCCTGCTTTTTCAGGAAGTCCCCGGCGTAAATCCGCTTGGACCGGGGGTCCGGCGGCGCGGGATGGTCGTCCCGGATCAGATTGTCATGGCCGCAGTCCACCAGCATGGCGAAGCGCCGCCGCCCCTCCTCCAGCTCCTGGATGAGAATGGAATCTCCGTTGCCCACGTTGATGAAATCCAAAACCAGCATACGCTGCGCCCCCCACACTTATTTATTTGGAATAGGATACCACAGCCAGAGTGGCCTTGCAAGAAAAAGCCCCCGGTCTCACCCGCCAAATTTTTGCCCAAAATTTCGACATCCTGACGAAGCCGCCCCCCAGCGCCCATCTCCCCCGACGGGAGGCCGGCGGAGGGCGTTCCGATTATGGGATACATAGTTGTAACAATTCCGGCGCGCATTCTCCCGTCCGACGGACCGTTCCCGGGAAGCCGCCCCCGCCCTCCCGGCGTCCGTTCACTTTATTTGCTACATAACTGTAACATACAATTCCCGCTCCGCCCAGGAAAAAAGAGCGCCGCAGCGCCCTTTTTTCTCAAGCCTTTTTCCCCAGCAGCTTCTCCGCCAGCAGGCACAGGGCCACTGTCAGCACCATGTCCGCCAGGGTGCAGCCAATGACCAGGTCCACGCCCATCAGCGCCCGGTAGGCGGCAAAGCCCACGGCCCAGACCGCCAGATTCCGGCCGTCGAAGTCCACGCCGAAGCGGTCCCGCTTCAAGAGGAAGAAGTCCGCGATCTGAATGGCGATCATGGGAGCGAAGACGGAGCCGATCCAATACAGGAAACCGGTGATGTCATCCATGGGAAACAGCATCGCTCCCGCCGTGCCCACAATCGTAACCACCGCCGCCGTCCGCTTTCCGCCGAACTTTTGGCTGAGGGATCCGGCGGAGATGCCGGCGGACCACGCGTCCAGGAAGGTTGTGGTGACGGTGGAGAGAACCAGGATCACCAGCGCCGCGGCGCCCAGTCCCGCCTTTACCAGGATGGCGGCAATGTCGCCCTCTCCGGTGAGAATCGCCGCGCCCATGCCGATGGCGTACATCCAGGTGGAGACCAGTCCGTAAACCAGAGTGCTGGCCAGGGTTGCCTGGAAGGGCTTCTCCGCCTCCCGGGTATAGTCGCTGACCAGGGGCAGCCAGCTCAGGGGCATGGCCACCGCCAGCTCCACCGCCGCGCCGAAGCTCATGGCCTCCCCGGCGGAGCCGCCCGCCGCAGTCGGGCCGGAGGAGACGATGACCCCGCACAGCACCACGGTCAGCACCAGCAGGGCGGACATGGAGATTTTATTGATCCACCCCAGATTGGTGACGCCCACCAGAATCCAGAGAAGGATCAGCCCGCCGATCACCAGACACCAGAGCCAGTGCCCGGCGGAGAAGATGCCCCCCACGGCCAGGGCCCCGTCATAGATCATAATGGCGGTCCAGCCCACCAGCTGGAGCACGTTCAGCAGGGCGAAGAGGAGCCCGCCCCGCTGGCCAAAGCTCATTTTCACGGTCTCCATGGCGCTTTTTCCGCTCCGGCCGCCGATCAGGCCCGCCAGGAAGAACAGCCCACAGCCGATGACGTGGCCGGCCACAATGGCCGCCAGGCCCTTGGCAAATCCCAGGCCCGCGAAACTGGTGCCGGTGAGAATCTCCGCCAGGGAGACCCCCGCCCCGAACCAGATCAGGCTGTTTTGAAAGACGGAGGTCTTCTTCACGCTTCCCCCTCCCCGCCGGTAAAGCGGCTCTTCAGGTCCCACATGTGGTCCATGGGTCCGGAGCCCCGGCCCAGGTTCAGCCGGGCGGAAAGGGCCCCGAAGATGTATTCCTTCGCCCGCTCCACCGCCTGCTCCAGGGGAAAGCCCTTGGCCAGGTTGGATGCAATGGCGCTGGAGAGGGTGCAGCCGGTGCCGTGGGTATTGGGATTGTCCACCCGCTGGGAGCGGAACCAGCGCCCCTCCCCGCCGGGCTGCCAGAGGTAATCGTTGGCGTCGCTGATCTGGTGGCCCCCCTTGCAAAGAACGGCGCAGCCATAGGTCTCCCCGATGGCCCGGGCGGCCCGGACCATCTCCTCCGGTCCCCGGATGCTTATGCCGGAGAGAATCTCCGCCTCCGGAATATTGGGGGTCAGCACCGCCGCCAGGGGCAGCAGGCGGCTTTTCAGCGCGTCCAGCGCGTCCTCCGAGATCAGCCGGTCCCCGGAGGTGGCCACCATCACCGGGTCCACCACCACGTTTCCGGCCCGGTACTCCGCCAGCTTGCCGGCAATGACCTCAATGAGGGGGACGCTGGCCACCATGCCGGTCTTCACCGCGTCGGGGAAGATGTCGGTAAACACACAGTCCAATTGTTCCGCCAGGAAGTCCGGCGTGGACTCCTGAATGCTCTTGACGCCGGTGGTGTTCTGGGCCACCAGGGCCGTGACGGCGGTGAGGGCGAATACCCCGTTGGCGGTCATGGTCTTGATGTCGGCCTGAATTCCGGCGCCTCCGCTGGGGTCGGTCCCCGCGATCGTCAATGCTGTTTTCATATTCCTGTCTCCTTTTCGCATTGAAGTTTTATAACACGATACAAGGTGGTGCCCCCAATGTACCGTGCGGAATCGGCCCGGGGCCGGTCTTCCCTTACAATTGCTCCGCCAGGGCCCGGAGCTCCCGGGCAGCCTCCTCCGGATTCCTCTGCCCGAAGATGCCGGAAACCACCGCTACGCCAGCCAGGCCCAGGCCCTTCAGCTCCAGAATATTCCCCCGGTTCACGCCGCCGATGGCCACAACCGGGATGTCCGCCGCCGCCGTGACGGCCTGGATGGTCTCTCTGGGAATGGGTCTGGCATCGCTCTTGGTGCCGGTGGCGAAGGCCGCCCCGCAGCCCAGATAATCCGCCCCCGCCGCCCGGGCCCGGCGGGCCTCCTCCGGCGAGTGGGCGGAGACGCCGATGATCTTCCCCGGCCCCAGCAGCTCCCGGGCCCGTCCGGCCTCCAGGTCGCTCTGGCCCACGTGGACCCCGTCGGCCCCGGCCTCCAGGGCGATTTCCACTTGGTCGTTGATGATGCTGACGGCCCCCAGGCGGCGGCAGAGGGCGGTGAAGCGCCGGGCCTCCTCCAAAAAGGCGTCGTGGTCCAGGCGCTTCTCCCGAAGCTGGACCATCCCCGCCCCGCCCCGGACGGCGGCTTCAATCTGGCGGAAAAGCGCCGCCTCGTCCTCTGCCCAGGCGCGGTCCGTGACGGCATACAGCCGCAGGGTCTCCGGACGAATCCTCATGGCAATTTCTCCTCCTGCATTTTCGAAGTCAAACAAAAACCGCGGACAAACCAACCTGGTCTGTCCACGGTAAAACGCCCGCTTATTTCCCTACGTTGGCATGATCCAAATCAGGTTCCGGGTCGGGACCTTCACGGCCCCCTCTCAGCCCGCGCCAGCGGACTCCCCTTTTGTTGTGGGTCCATCATACGCTCTTTGCCGCCGCTTTGCAAGCCCCCTTGACAAATTTTTCTCCCGGTGGTATGCTGAGGCCGAAAAGCAGGGGAGCCGAAAGGCTGAGAGGAAGCGCGGGCTTCGACCCTTAACCTGATGCGGGCAATGCCGCCGGAGGGAGTCTATAACGGGACTTTTGACGGCGGTGCGCACTCAGGCGCGCCGCCTTGCTTTTTGGAATCGTTTGCAAAGGGGGAACGCGGAGAAAACACACCGGCGTCCCGGTTCGCCGGGAGCGGACGGAGGGGGAGCGCCCTGCGTCCGGGCCAAATAAACAGCGGGTCCCGCCCCGGCGGGGTCCCGGCAGCGATGGGAAGCCGTGTTCCGGCGTGAGAGGAGGCCAGAAAGCCTCGACCGAATTTTCCGGGGCGGATGCGTCCGCCCAGCCTTGCCATGCAGGGGGAAAACGCTGCCGCGTGTTTCTCTTTGCGATTTCTGTTTGTGAAGGAGTCTTTATCTATGAAATTAAGTCCTGTCAAGAAGCTGGCCCTGGCCGGCGTTCTCTGTGCCGTGGCCGTGGCGGGGAGCACGCTTTCCTTCCCGGTCTTCGGCAGCAAATGCGCCCCGGTCCAGCACATGGTCAACGTGCTCTGCGCCGTCTTTCTGGGGCCCTGGTACGGCGTGGGCGCGGCCTTCGTGGCCAGCCTTCTGCGCAACCTCCTGGGCCTGGGGAGTCTGCTGGCTTTCCCCGGCAGCATGTGCGGCGCCCTGCTCTGCGGCCTGGCCTTCTGGCTGAGCAAGAACCTTCCGGTCACGCTGATCGCCGAGGTGCTGGGCACCGGCGTCCTCGGGGGCCTGGCCGCCTATCCCGTGGCCAAGCTGGTGATGGGCCTGACCCCGGAGACCTACACCGTCTACATCGTCCCCTTCCTGATCTCCACGGCGGCGGGCTCCATCCTGGCGGGGGCCCTGGTCTATTCCCTGCAAAGAAGCGGCGCGCTGAGGTCCATACAGGCCCCCCTGGAGCGCTGATTTTTATTCGGAGGTCCTATGACAACGCCTGACTTCTCCCTGCTGGAGGCCGTCCGCCTCCGCCGCCCGTTGGTCCACTGTGTCTCCAATCTGGTCTCCGCCAACGACTGCGCCAATCTGGCCCTGGCGGTGGGGGCCAGCCCCGTCATGGCCCAGGCCCCCCAGGAGATGGAGGTCCTGGCCGCCGCCAGCGCCGCCGCCGTGCTGAACACCGGCACGCCGGACGAGGAAAAGTTTCGGGCCTGCCTCCTCCGCGGGCGGGAAGCCGCCCGGCTGGGCCGTCCGGTCGTCCTGGACCCGGTGGGCGTGGGGGCCAGCCCCTGGCGGCTGGAGCGGGTGGAGGAGCTGCTGTCGGCCTTCACCCCCGCGCTGCTGCGGGTGAACCTGGGGGAGGCCCAGGCCCTGCTTCACCTGGAGAGCCAGGAGCAGGGCGTGGACAGTCCCGCCGCCGGCCCGCTTTCCCAGCGGGCGGAGCTGGCCCGCCGTCTGGCCCGGGAGCGGGGGACCGTTGTCCTCCTCTCCGGCCCCATGGACCTGATCTCCGACGGGACCGCCTCCTGGGCCGTCTCCGGCGGCAGCTCCCAGATGACCCGGGTCACCGGCACGGGCTGCATGCTCTCCGTCCTCTGCGGCGTGTTCGCCGCCGTGTCTGCGGAGATTCCCGCCGCCGCCGTCACCGCCGCCGCCTTCTGGAAGGTCTGCTCCCGCCGGGCGGAGGCCCTCTCCGGCGGACGGGGCCCCGGCAGCTTCCGCGCCGCCCTTCTGGACGCCGCCGGAACCCTGACGGCGGAGGACTGCGCCGGGGATGCCCAGGTCCGCCTCTTGTAATTCTTCGCGTCCCCGTCCGGAAATCTCCTCCGGGCGGGGATGTTTTTTCATTTCCGGGCCACATGATCTGGACAGGCGGAAAATAGGATGCTATAATACTACACTTGTTAGAGCATCGAAAGAAAAAGGGAGGAAATTGCATTCACATGGCAAATACGACTATGGGTCTGTGGACCACGCTGCTGGTGACCGCCGCTGCGGGCATCGGCGGCACCGGCCTGGGGGGCGCCCTGGCCACCCTCTTCCACCGGGACTCCGGCAAAGGGTCCAGCCTGCTTTTGAGCTTCGCCGCCGGGGTAATGGTCTCCGTGTCCTGCTTCGGTCTTTTGACCGAGGCCGCCGCCCCCGGCGCCATGGAGCTGGTGGCCCTGGGGGTTTTCGGGGGCTGCGCCGTCTCGGCCGGGCTCAACGCCCTGCTGGACCATGGCCGGCCCGCCGGCGGGCTGATATTGGCGGGCCTGGTCATGGCCGCCGCCATCGCCCTGCACAACGTGCCGGAGGGCATGGTCATCGGCGCATCCTTCATCGGCGGCACCGTCCGCCAGGGCTGGACCATGGCCGCCGTCATCGGCCTGCACAACATTCCCGAGGGCATGGCCATCTCCGCCCCCATGGTGGCGGGGGGCGAGAGCCGCTGGCGCGCGGCGGGAGTGGCGGCCCTCTCCGGCGCGCCCACGGTACTGGGCGCGGCCCTGGGCTACTGCCTGGGCACCCTGGGCCCCGTGTCCCTGACCCTGACCCTGAGCTTTGCCGCCGGGGCTATGCTGTACGTCGTCTTCGGCGAACTGCTGCCTGAGGCGGCGGGCCTTTGGAAGAGCAAGCTCCCCGCCCTGGCGGCGGTGCTGGGCATCCTGGTGGGAATGCTGATCGACGGGTGACGGTTCCTCCGGCGGAATTTCAGTCCGGCGCGGCGGACTTCCCGCTCTTTTAACACACCAAACGGCGGCATGGCCCTCTGCCATGCCGCCGTTTTTCCGCTTTCCCGCCTCAAAGCCGCTCCCGGTAATAGACCACCAGAAGGTCCACCACGGTTCCGTAGGACTGGATGCCCCGCTCGTCGCCGTAGCTCTTCAGCAGCCCGTCATAGACCTTATTGCTGGCCCGCTGGACCGTCGTATCCTGAAACTGGGCCCAGTAGGCGTTGTTGTACGCCAGGTCCAGCTGGGCCTCCTCTGGAATCAGGGCCTCCCGGATGGCCCAATAGGCCTCCGGGTCCTGAGAGTACAGGGCGTTCCCCAGGTATACATATCCGATCAGCCAGCCGGAGTACCCATAGGCCGGGTCGCCGCAGGTGGTGGAGGCCAGCACCGCCAGGAAGTTGCACTCCTGCTCCGAGGCAAAGCCCCGCTGGTGGGCCAGCTCGTGGGCCACGGTGGAGGGCAGCATGCAGGCCGGGCTGTCCACGTTGACGTTGGACTCCCCGGTGAAGGAGCTGTAAAACCCCGTGAAGTCCATGGCGCTCATCAGCCGGGAGAAGGCCATGGGCTTCACGCCCGGGTCGTCAAAGGCCAGGAAGGGGAACTCCCGGACGGCCCCGTCATAGGCGCGGACGCTGTTTTCCAGAATCTCCTCCCGGGAGACGGCGAAGAGCCCCCGCCCGTCCCGTTCCACGTTTCCCGCCGTCTCCGCCACCCGGGCGGCGAAATAGGCCGTGACCTCCTTCAAGTCCTCCAGGGCCACGGGCTGGGCGTATATGCCGGACTTGTCCTGGAAGCTGTCCGTCCAGAAATTCACCCCCCACAAAAGGCAGAATCCGCACCAGACGGACAGCAGAACGCACACCCCCCGCAGCCCCGCGCCATAGGCCCGGCTTCGCCGCCGGCCCTTTGCCCGCGCCACGGCGGCGGCGCTCCAGATAAGATACCCCAATCCCGCGAGGACCGCCAGAACCTCCACCACCTCCATAACGGAGAAGGGGACCTGGTAGCATATCCGCCCCAGTCCCCGCCGGAGGGGGCCCGTCACATGGTCCGCCAGGGCATTCATCAGCCAGCGCTGCCCCCGGAGAAGGAAGTAGGCCAGCAGCACGCCCACGTCTGCAAGCAGCCAGATATGCAGTTTTTTATACTTGAGGAACCACGCTCTCCATCTCATATCCGTCTCCCCTGCCGCAGGAGGGCCCCGCGTCGTTCAGGCGGCGTCACTCCGCCGCCGCCAGCAGCTGTTTGGTATAGTCTTCCCGGGGGCGGCTGAAAATCTCCTCCACCGTCCCCTGCTCCACAATGCGCCCCTGCTTCATCACCAGCACCCGGCCGCAGAGCTGATAAACCACGTTCAGATCATGGGAGATGAAGAGGAAGCTCAAATCCAGCTCCTGCCGGAGACTGCGCAGCAGCTCCAGAATCTGGGCCTGGATGGTCACGTCCAGGGCGGACACCGGCTCGTCGGCAATCAGGAACCTGGGCCGCCGGATCAGGGCCGCCGCGATGCTGACCCGCTGGCGCTGCCCGCCGGAGAGCTCGCCGGGCCGGGCCCTCAGGCACTCCGCAGGAAGCTCCACCCGCTCCAGCATCTCCCGGACCCGGCGCTTCCGCTCCGCCTTGCCGTACTTGCCATAGACCCGCAGAGGCTCCTCCAGGGTCCACTCCACGCTGTAAAAGGGGTTCAGGGAGCTGTAGGGGTCCTGAAAAATCATCTGGGGCCGCTTCGTGTAATGGACGACCTCTCCCCGGTCCGGCTTCACCATGCCCAGGATGGTCCGGGCCAGGGTGGACTTTCCCGTGCCGGACTCCCCCACAAGGCCCAGAATCTCCCCCCGGCGGACGTCGAAGCTCACATCGTGGAGGACCTCCTGGCGCCGCGTTTTCCCAAAGGGCCCCGCCCCGCCGCTGTAGCCGCTGTCCACATGGCGCAGGGACAGCACCAGCTCCGGACTCATGGCTCTCCCTCCTTCCGCGTTCTGGTGGGAATGGCCGCCACCAGCCTTTTCGTATAGGGGTGCCGGGGATGGCGGAACACCTCGCCGGAGGGTCCCTCCTCCACCAGCACGCCCCTCTGCATCACCGCCACCCGGCCGCAGAGCCGGCGCACCACGTTCAGGTTGTGGGAGATGAAGAGCATGGACATGCCGGACTCCCGGTTCAGCTTCTTCAACAGCTCCAGAATCTGGGCCTGGATGGTCACGTCAAGGGCCGTCGTGGGCTCGTCCAGCAGCAGCAGCTTGGGCCGGGCCACAATGGCCGCCGCGATCATGGCCCGCTGGAGCATGCCCCCCGACATCTGGTGGGGATAGCGGCCATAGACCGCCTCCGGCTCCGGCAGCTCCACCGCCGTCATGGCCTCCAGGGCCAGGCGGCGGCGCTCCTCCCGGCCCAGCCGGGTGTGCACCCGGAGGACCTCCTCCACCTGGGGGCCGATCTTCATCAACGGGTCCAGGGAGGTCAGGGGCTCCTGAAACACCACGCCGATCTCCCGGCCCTGTATATTCCGCAATTCCCTTCGGTCCGCGTGGAGAAGCTCCGTCCCGTCCAGAAGGATTTCCCCGGAGTAATCGCACTGCTTCCGGGGCAGCAGTCCCGCCACGCTCATGGCGGTGACGGTTTTGCCGGACCCGGACTCGCCCACCAGGCCCACGATCTCCCCCGCCCCGATGGAGAGGCGGATTCCAGCCACGGCCTCCCGCTCCCGGTTCCAGAACCGGACGCGGAGGTCCCGAATTTCCAGCATCACAGCACCCCCTTGTCCCGCCGCCGCAGGCCCTCGCCCAAAAGGCCCACGCTGAACACCAGCAGCACAATGACAAGCCCCGTGCCGGCGGCGTACCAGGGCGCGGCGAAAAGCATCCCCTGGGCCTCGGAGAGCATGTAGCCCAACGAGGCGTCCGGCGGCGTCACGCCGATGCCCAGAAAGCTCATGGACGCCTCCGCCAGCACCGCGTTGTTAAACCCGATGGTCAGGGCGGGCAGCAGTACCGGCAGCGTGTTGGGCAGCATGTGGACCAGCAGAATCCGCCCGCTGGAGGCCCCCATCAGCCGGGCGCTTTTGATATAGTTCACGTCCCGCAGGGCCGCGAAGGCCGTCCGGGTCACCCGGGCGAAGCTGGGGATGAACACCAGCCCCAGAGCCAGGACCACGTTGCGCTTCTTCCCCGGCCCCAGGACGGAGATGACCACCAGCGCCAGAAGGATGCTGGGGAAGGCCGTCAGCGCGTCGTTCAGGCGCATCAGCGCCTCGTCCACCGGGCCGCCGAAGTACCCCGTCAGCGCCCCCACGAAGGAGCCGCACACCGCGCCGATGGCCAGGGTGGCCAGGGCGATGGACACCGTGGCCCCCGCCCCCTGGAGCACCCGGCTGAAAATGTCCCGGCCGAAGTTGTCCGTGCCCATCCAATGGGCCAGGGACGGACCGGCGAACTTGGGCCCCGCCGCCATGGCGTTGGGGTCGTAGGGCGTCCAGAATGCGCCCAGGAGAATCAGCGCCGCCAGGGCGCAGCTCAGGACCAGCCCGGCTATGAGAAAACCGTTTCGCTTCTTCATGCCGCGCCTCCCGTCCGGAGCCGGGGGTCGATCCCCTGGTTCAAAAGGTCCGCCGCCGTTCCCGCCAGCACCACCCAAAGGGCCAGAATGACCACAATGGCCTGGACCATCGGATAATCCCGGTTGGCGATGGACGTCACCAGCATCTGCCCCAGGCCGGGGATGACGAAGACCTGCTCCACCACGATGCTCCCCGCCACGATCTCCGCCATGGTCTGGGCCAGGAAGGTGACCACGGGGGGCAGCGCGTTTTTCAGCACGTGCCGCCGGAGGACGGCCCGGCGGTCGTTTCCCCGGGAGATGGCGGTGCGGACATAGTCCCGCCCCATCTCCTCCTGTATGGTGCTGCGGAGCATCCGCACCGTCATGGCAATCCGGGGAATGGAGAGGGCCACGGCGGCGAAGAGCAGATAGGCCACTGCCCCGGAGAGGTCCGTTTTCGCGTCGGGAAACTGCCCCGGCGTAAACCACTTCAGCCCCACGCCGAAGACCCAGGACAGCAGAATGCCGGTGAAAAACGGGGGCACGGCCATGCCCAGCTGGTTCAGCGCCGTCCGGGCCCCCTGGAACCGGCTCCGGCCGGAAGACCAGAGCCCCAGGGGAATGGACGCCGCCGTAATCAGGGCGAAGCTCATCAGGCTTAAACACAGCGTCAGCCGCAGCTTGGGGGCCAGGATGTCCCGCACGGGCTGCTTATAGCTGGTGGAGACCCCCAGGTCCCCGGTGAAAAAACCCAGCAGCCAGTCTCCATAGCGCACCAGCAGGGGCCGGTTCAGCCCCAGCTCCTCCCGCAGGGCCTCCAGCCGTTCCGGCGTGGCGGAGGTGCCCAGCATGGTGGTGGCGGCGTCGCCGGAGATGAGGTCAAAGGCCGCAAAGGTCAAAAAGGACACGGTCAGCATGGTCGCCAGCAGAGCGGCGGCCTTTTTCAGTGCGTAGTTCATGGGCAATACCCCTTTTGAAAAAGGGGAGGCGTGAAGCACTCGATTCCCTCTTCACGCCTCCGCCTTATAAAATCACGCCGTATATTGAATGCCGGCCAGGTCCAGAACGTAGATCGGATAGAACCGCACGCCGGCGAGTCCCTTGCGGACGGCCACCAGGTCCGCCAGGTCCTGGATGTACACGTTGGCGGCGTTCTCCGTCAGATTGGCCTCCGCCTGCTTATAGGCCGCGGTCTGCGCCGCGTCGTCCGCCGCCGTAATAGCCTGCTGGAAGAGCGCGTCATACTCCGCGTTGTTATAATTGATAAAGTTATTACCCGCCGTAGAGGTAAACCGCTCCAACAGGGCCCGGGCGGTCATGGTGGAGGCGTCCACGCCCACCACAGTGGCCTGATACTGCCGTCCGGCGTACACGTCGGAGAGCCAGGTGCCCCACTCCACCAGCTGAATCTCGGCGGTGATACCCACCTCTTTCAGCTGCTCCACGATCACCTGGGCGGTGTCGATGTGGGGCTGGTAGTTGGAGGGGACGGTGATGGTCATCTTAAACCCGTCGGGATAGCCGGCATCAGCCAGAAGGGCCTTGGCCTTCTCCACGTCGTGGGTGTAATGGTTGGTCAGGGACTCGTCGAAGTACTTGCCGAAGGCGGGGTACATGCTGGAGCCGATGAGGCTGCCGTACCCGTCGAAGGCCAGGTCCAGAATCTGCTGGCGGTCCACGGCGTAGCACAGGGCCTGCCGGACCCGCACGTCGTCAAAGGGCTTCTCCGCGTGGTTGAGGTACATGGCCTGAACCAGATTCATGGTGCCCTCTTCGATGTTGAAATCATCCCCCAGCTGGGCCACCTGGGTGCTGGTCATGTGGGCGAACAGGTCCACCGCCCCGCTCTGGAGGCTCATGAGGATGCTGTCCGCGTTCTCAATGATTTTGAAGGTGACTTTATCCAGGTGGGCGGGCTCGCCCCAGTAATCCTCGAAGCGCTCCAGGACGATGTTGTCCTGGGCCGCCCGGGAAATGAACCGAAAGGGCCCGGTGCCCACGGGGGCGGTGTCCTGCCCGTCGTAGTCCGCGGGAAGGATCGCCGTGGTCAGATAGGACAAAAACTCGCTGTCGGGCTCTTCCAGCGTAATGGAGACCACACGGGGGTCCTCCGAGGTGATCTCCCGGATATTGGAAAACGCCTCCACCTCAAAAACGCCGTCGCCGCCATTCTTGCAGCGGGCCAGGGACTCGCCCACGTCCGCCGCCGTCACGGGGCTGCCGTTATGGAAGGTAATCCCCTCCCGGATGGTAAACGTATAGACCAATTGGTCTTCTGAAATTTCAAAGGATTCCGCCACGGCGGGAATCAAATCCCCGTCGGGGGTGGGCTTCATCAAGCCCTCGAACACGTTGAACATAACCTCTTTGGTTCCTGCCGCCACGGCCTTGTGGGGGTCAAGACTCTCGTCGAGGTCCTGGGCGATGCCGACGGTGATCTCATTGGGGTGATCCGCCGGAGGGTCCTCCGCCTCAGGGGTGCTGGTGGAGCCGCTGGGTTGTCCGCCGTCTGCCGTTTGGCCCGTGCTGCCGTCTCCGCATCCGCAGAGTACGGCGCTCAGGAGGCCCAGCAGAAGAAGGAGCGCCAAAAGTTTCTTCTTCATGTCTGCTTCCTTTCATCACTGCCCGATCGCGGGTCAGTGTTGGACGGGGAAACTGTCCCGCCCAGACAAAATTGTTCGGCTCTATTCAGTTTTGAAGGCTCTCATGAATAAAGCCCCGCGGGCGTCCCGGTCTTCCGGGCGCCCACAGGGCCGTATTATACACGAAGCGCTCCGGGACTGCAAGAGGTTTCACAGACTTTTTTGGCCGCCGCCTCCGCCCTTTTCCGTGGGCTTCGGGCCGCAGCTCCCGCCGGCGGCGTAGGCCGCCGCCTCCTGGGGCAGGCCCTTCTTTCGCAGGCGGACGTCCACAAAGAAGTTAATCAGGCAGTTGAGGCAGGCGCACACCGGCACGCCGAAGAACATTCCCGGCACGCCGAAAAAGCCGCCTCCCACCAAAATGGCGATGATGACCCACAGGCTGCTGAGGCCCGTGGTGTTGCCCAAAATCTTGGGGCCGATGACGTTGCCGTCCAGCTGCTGGAGGGCCAGAACGAATATGCCGAAATACAGCGCCTGCCGGGGGGAGACCAGCAGAATCAAAAAGGCGCTGGGAATGGCCCCCAGGAACGGCCCGAAGAAGGGGATGATGTTGGTGACGCCCACGAAGACGGACACCAGGGGCGTGTAGGGGAATTTCAGAATGGAACAGCTCACAAAGCATAGAATACCGATGATGATGGAATCCAGCAGCTTCCCCCGGACAAAGCCGGAGAAGATGCTGTCCGCCCTCCGCACCCCCCGGAGGACCAGGCCCACATTCTCCCGGGAGAACAAACTGTAGGCCAGCTTCCGCCCATAGGCGGCGCAGCGCTCCTTGGTGGCCAGGAGGTAAACGGAGGCAATGACGCCCACCAGCAGGTCCTTGGCGAAGTTCACCAGACTCAGCACCCCGCCGGACACCGTCACCATCACCGCCTGAAGCTGGGGCAGGACGCCGCTGGTCAGCCACTTGTCCAGGTCCTGGAAATAGGCCGCCATCTGCTGGTTCACCCAGTTCGCCACGGTGGGATTCGTCTCCAGCAGGTGAATCACCCATCCGCTGATAGTCCGGTAGTAGTTGTCCGCGTTGTCGATGAGCTGCAAAACGCTCTTATAGAGCTCCGGCATCAGCACGGAGGCCAGCAGGTAGAAAAAGCACGCGATCACCAGCCAGGCCAGCAGGATGCCCACGGTCCGCACCGCCATGGCGGCGGAGCGATTCCGCGGCTTTCCCGGCCGGAGGGGAAAGAGATTCCGCTCAAAAAAGTTGACCATGGGGGCCAGCAGATAGGCGATGAACGCCCCGTAGAGAATGGGCTTCACCGCCTCCACCAGGGCCAGGGCCGCCTTGCCCCCAAAGAGCGTGTCGTACAACAGCATAACCGCGGCGGCGGTCAAAAAAACCGTCACGCCCAGGCTGACATAGTGGTTCTTCCGTTCCATGGCGCTCACCGTCCTTCCCCCATCATTCTACACGGGGGCGCGGGGAATTGCAATCCTCATTTTTCCATGCTATACTAAAGTTCACAACATCTAAACGCCCAGTCTTCCCTGGAGGTGACCGAGATGAAACAGCGCAAGCTCTTGATGATCGTCAATCCCCGGGCCGGGAAAAGCAAATCCCGGGGCCCGCTGTTTGACGCCGCCGCCGTCCTCTCCCAGGCCGGCTATCTCCTTTCCGTCCACATGACCGCCGCCCCCGGCGACGCCGCCGAGACCGCCCGGCGGGAGGGCGGACGGTACGACCTGGTGGTCGCCGTGGGGGGAGACGGCACGCTGAACGAGGTGGCCTCCGGCCTGGTCCGGCTGCGCAGGCCCCCTCTCCTGGGCTATCTGCCCCAGGGCAGCACCAACGATTTCGCCGCCAGTCTCCGCGTCTCCGGGGACCCGGCGGAGGCCGCCGCCGCCATCGCCCGGAACGTTCCCCGGCAGCTGGACGTGGGCTTCTGGAACGGCAGGAGCTTTCTTTACGTGGCCTCCTTCGGGGCCTTCACCCGCTCCAGCTACGCCGCCCCCCAGGCCGCCAAGAACGCCCTGGGCCACTTCGCCTATATTCTGGAGGGCATGAAGGACCTGAACACCCTCCGCCCCTATCAGCTCCGCGTCACCGCCGGAGAGGAGCGCCTGGACGGGGAATATCTCTTCGGCGCGGTGTGCAACTCCACCTCCATCGGCGGGCTGATGAAGCTGGACCCGGAGCGGGTGGTGCTGGACGACGGGCTGTTTGAAATGCTGCTGGTCCCCAGCCCCAAGACCGCCGCAGACCTTCAGAGCCTGGTCCACGCCCTTTTGAACCAGGAGTACGACAGACAGGGCCTGATTTTCCGCCACGTCTCCTCCATCCGCCTGGAGACGGAGGAGGACCTGCCCTGGTCCCTGGACGGGGAATACGCCCCCAGCGTCCCGGTGGTGGAGATCGAAAACCGCCGCCAGGGGCTGACCATGCTGCTGTGACCGGGGAGCTGGAGCGGCTGCGCCGCCGCTTTGAGGAACATGTCCCCGGCCTTCTGGGGGCGGCCCGGAGCTATGCCGTCCTCTGTCCCCTGGTGGAGGGGGAAGACGGCCTCGCCCTCCTCTTCGAGGTCCGGGCCCCCCAGCTGCGGCAGGGGGGCGAGGTCTGCTTCCCCGGCGGGCGGATGGAGCCGGGGGAGAGCATTCTGGACTGCGCCCTCCGGGAGACGGAGGAGGAGCTGTCCATCCCCCGGGAGGAGGTCCGGCCCCTGGGCACGCCGGATTTCATTTGCAGCCAGCGGGGCTTTCTTCTCCACCCGGTGCTGGGGCTGGTGTCCCCGGCGGGGCTGGAGGCCCTGCGCCCCTCCCCGGCGGAGGTGGCGGCGGTGTTCACCGTTCCCCTCTCCTTCTTCCGGGAGACGGAGCCGGAGGTCTGGCGCTATGACCTGGTCCCCCGGGTGCCGGAGGACTTCCCCTACGCCGCCGTCGGCATTCCCCGGACCTATCCCTGGAGCCGGGGGCGGACGGAGGTCCCCATCTGGCGCTATCAGGGCCGCGCCGTGTGGGGCATGACGGCCCGTCTGGTGCGGGAAATTCTCCGCTGAATGCGGCAAAAGGAGACGGACTCCCGTCTCCTTTTGCCGCCTCACGCCCCGGCGGAGTCCGCCAGTCCCTCCTCGATTCGCGCGGCGATATAGTTTTCCACCCCGTCATAGGGAATCTCCAGCGCCGTGGCCAGCTCGCCGTAGAGCAGGCGCTCCGCCTGCTTCATATACCGTTCGTCCACCACGCCCAGGCGGCGGTTCTTGGCCGCCGCCCGGCTGCGCTTGCCGTAGATGGCCTTCATCATCTCGATCAGCGCCTGGTGCCCCCCGTCCCGGACGGCGGACTGGTACTGCTGGGCCAGGGCCTGGGTTGTGTTTCCCTGCCAGGCCGCCGCCTGAATGCCGGGCATCTGGTCAATCAGCGCCTCCGCCTCCTCTCGGGAGATCACCGGGCGGACGGGCACCTTTTCGCTGTCCACCGGCGCGTAAATCACCCCGTCCTGCCACAGGGGCTTGAGGAGGTAGTACCGCCGGTTCCGGTCCTCCCCCAAGAGGTTCGGACGGACAATTCCCTCCACCCGGCACACGCCGGTGGAGCCGTAAACCACCAATTCTCCAGGCTGAAACATGCAGGTCCTCCTTTCCTTTCCGTTCTAAATCGCTCTCTTATTTTACCACATTTTGCTGAAAACATGTAAGCGAAATTTTATAGGGAAACCGTTATTTTTTTGTCTCCGCCGGAAAGCGCATTGACAATCATTCCGGATTTCCTTATGATGGAGCTGCCGCCGCTCACTCCGGCGCAGCAAACGAAAAAGGAGTATACACATGAGTTTCGACATCAAAGCCAAAATCGAGGAGCTGGCCGCCCAACTCCAGAAGGACCCTCACCTCCTCCAGAACTTTCAGAAGGACCCCGTGAAGGCCCTGGAAACGCTGCTGGGCGTGGACCTGCCGGACGAGCAGCTTCAGCCCCTGGTCGCCGGCGTAAAGACCAAGCTGGCCGCCGCGGACCTGGGGGACAAGCTGGAGGGGCTGAAAAAGCTTTTCTAAGCCCGCCCCCCCGCAGCTGTCAACCTCTCCGCCGCCGGGGCATATACTCTAACACCCCAACAGACCTGGCGGTCCGTCCGCGTTTCAACAAGAAGGAGGAAGCCATGCGCGTCTACACATCCGCCGGCCAGCTCACCGGCCGCACCCCGCTTCTGGAGCTTGTCCGCCTGGAGAAGGCGGAGGGCCTGGAGGCCCGCATCCTCGGCAAGCTGGAGTACCTGAACCCCTCCGGCAGCGTGAAGGACCGGGTGGCCTGGGCCATGATCGGCCAAGCCGAGGCCCAGGGCCTGCTGCGTCCCGGCGGCGTCATCATCGAGCCCACCTCCGGCAGCACCGGGGCCGGGCTGGCCTCCGTGGCCGCCGCCAGGGGCTATCGGGCCATCATCGTCATGCCGGACACCATGAGTCTGGAGCGCCGCCGCGTCATCCGGGCCTATGGCGCGGAGCTGGTGCTGACGGAGGGGGCCCTGGGCATGGCGGGGTCCATCGCCAAGGCGGAGGCCCTGGCCCGGGAGATTCCCGGCAGCTTCATCCCCAGCCAGTTTTCCAACCCCGCCAACCCCGCCGCCCACCGGGAGACCACCGGCCCGGAAATCTGGGAGGATACCGGCGGACAGGTGGACGTCTTTGTCGCCGGCGTGGGCACCGGCGGCACCATCTCCGGCGTGGGACAGTACCTCAAGAGCCGGAATCCCGCCGTGCGCGTCGCGGCGGTGGAGCCCGCCGCCTCTCCGGTCCTCAGCGGGGGCCCCGCCGGAAGCCACCGGATTCAGGGCATCGGCGCGGGGATGATTCCGCCGGTGCTGGACACGGGAATCTATGACGAGATCATCCCCGTAGAGGACGAGGCCGCCTTCGCCGCCTGCCGCCAGATAGGCCGGATGGAGGGCGTGCTGGTGGGCGTCTCCTCCGGCGCGGCGGTGTGGGCCGCCCTCCGGCTGGCCCGGCGGCCGGAGAACCGGGGAAAGACCATTGTGGCCCTGCTGCCGGACTCCGGGGAACGCTATCTCTCCACCTCCCTGTTTTCCGACGGAGACCCCCTGTGAGATTCGCACAATTTTCTCCCGTGAAATCATGCACTTTGCAGATTTGTCACAACGGCGCTTGACAGCGCCCCGGTTTCCCTGTATGCTAAGCGACATATACTGGCTTGTATAAGTTCATGATTGGATGAGCGTTTCTACCAACTGCCTTAACAGTTGACTACAAGTTTTCGGGTCCGCCCGGAAACCTGTAGTCTTCTTGTTTCGGCAGTTTTTTTGTTTTCTATGGCTTCCTCTGCCGGCAGCGGAAGACCGTCCCCCGCTCTCCAAGATCGGCACGCCTCATGTGCGCACGTGACGGCTGCTCATGCGCTTATCCTGCCCGTATGACTTCACGCGAAATCCGCGTACATGGGAGGACCGCGCATGAGCAGTCTTTTAATTCAAAACGCCCCGGCCATCGTCACCTGCGACCGGCAGGACACCGTGCTGGAAAATGCCCACATCCTGATTCAAGACGGCGTCATCGCCTACATGGGCCAGGAGCCCCAGACGGCGGACCAGGTGCTGGACGCCTCGGGCTGCATCGTCTATCCCGGCCTGATCAACACCCACCATCATCTCTATCAGACCTTCAGCCGGAACCTGCCCCAGGTGCAGAACATGGAGCTGTTCGACTGGCTGCGGACGCTCTACGAAATCTGGAAGAACCTGGACGCCGAGACCATCTATCACAGCTCCGTCACCGGCATGGGGGAGCTGCTGAAAACCGGCTGCACCACCGTCTTTGACCATCACTACGTCTTTCCCGGCGGCGCCTCCGCCGCCCTGCTGGACGCGCAGTTCGCCGCCGCCAAGGATCTGGGCGTGCGGATGTACGCCTCCCGGGGCAGCATGGATTTGAGCAAGAAGGACGGCGGCCTGCCCCCGGACAGCGTGGTCCAGACGGTGGACGAGATTCTGCGGGACTGCCAGCGGGCGGTGGAGAAATACCACGATCCCTCCTTCAACTCTATGCGCATGGTGGCCCTGGCCCCCTGTTCCCCCTTCAGCGTCACCGGGGAGCTGCTGCGCCAGTCCGCCCTGCTGGCCCGGGACCTGGGCGTCCGGCTCCACACCCACCTCTGTGAGACCAAGGACGAGGAGAACTTCGTCCTGGAGAAATACGGAAAGCGCCCCCTGGCCTATATGGAGGACCTGGGCTGGCTGGGCCGCGACGTCTGGTACGCCCACGGCATCCACTTCAACGACGATGAGCTCAAGCTCCTGGCGGACACGGGCACCGGCGTGGCCCACTGTCCCATCTCCAACATGAAGCTCTCCTCCGGCGTCTGCCGGATTCCCGACATGCTGGCCCTGGGAGTTCCCGTGGGCCTTGCCGTGGACGGCAGCGCCAGCAACGACGGGTCCAGCCTGCTGGAGGAACTGCGGACCGCCTTCCTGCTTCACAGGCTCTGCTCCAGCGAGCGGGCCCCCAGCGGATACGACTGCCTGAAAATCGCCACCCAGGGCAGCGCCCGGGTGCTGGGACGGGAGGACATCGGCAGTCTGGAGACGGGCAAGGCCGGGGACCTCTTTATGATCCGCCGGAACCGGCTGGAGCTGGTGGGGGCGGACCTGGATGTAAAGTCCATGCTGGGCACCGTGGGCTTCAAGGGCGCGGTGGACTGCACCGTGGTCAACGGCCGCGTCGTGGTCCGGGACGGCCGCCTTACCGGCGTGGACGAGGAGAAGGCGGTCCGGGAGGCCCGGGCCTGTGTCCAAGCGTATTTAAACCGCTGAGTGCATGTTAAAAATCACTCCGCGGAACCTGCCTTCCGCGGAGCTACGGGAGGAAAACCGCATGAACGCTGATCGAAAAAACACCCGCGAACAGGACCGGAACATGGTCTATGAACTGGACGGCCGCCCCAGCCTTTCCACCGCCGTCCCCCTGGGTCTCCAGCACGTGCTGGCGATGTTCACCTCGAATCTGGCTCCCATTCTCATCATCGCCGGGGTCTGCGGACTCTCCGGCGCGGACACGGTGACCATGGTTCAATGCGCCATGTTCGTCTCGGGCCTCACCACCTTCATCCAGCTCTATCCCCTGCGGCTGGGGAGCCGCTATCAGGTGGGGGCGCGGCTTCCCATCGTCATGGGCACCTCCTTCACCTTCGTGCCCACCGCTTCCGCCGTGGGTGCGGCGGGGGGCATCGGGGCCATGACCCGGGTGGTGAACCGCTGGTGCATCGCCACCGGGGCCTTCATCCTGATGATCTCCGGCTTCTTCCCCAAGCTGGGGGCGCTTTTCTCCGCCATTCCCAACGCCGTGCTGGGCGGCGCCATCATCACGGTCTTCGGAATGATCCTCATCAACGGCATCAAGATGATCGCCAAGGCGGGCTTCAGCGAGCGGAACATCCTGGTCATGGGCCTGACCTTTGTCTTCGGCATCGGCGTGCCCGCCCACCCGGACGCCGTGGCCCAGCTCCCCGGCTTCATCCGCTTCATTTTCAACGACGCCGTCACCGCCACCTGTATCATGGCCATTCTGGCCAACCTGCTGTTCCCCCTGCGGGACCAGGCGGATATTGAGCTGGCCAAAGAGGCCATGCGGGGATAAACGTCCCCCCTCGGGACGGCGCGGATGCTCTCCTTTGTCCGGCGGGCCCGCCCTTGCAGAAAGACCGCGGACCGGAAGACCCGCCGGGGCGGATGGCCGCCTCTCCCCCGCAGGACCGCCGAAAGGGCCGGAGAAACGTTGTTTCTCCGGCCCTTTCGCAGTACGATGACCGCCGCCGGCGCTCACAGTCCCGCCGCGCCGTTCCTCCTATTCCATATACGGCTTCAGCAAGGTCCGCAGGAAGAAATTCCCAAGCAGGCAGGGAAGGGAAAACCCCAGCAGAAGCAGATACAGTCCGCTCAACGGGAACAGCAGCACCGCCAGCAGCGGCAAGCCGTAGCAGCAAAGCGCCGCCGGTATGGACCGCAGCGGCCTTGCCACCCCCAGCACCAGCGCCAGCCCCACGGCCTCCTTCCCCTTTTTCCCGCTGTCCAGCAGGCCATACAGATACCCGGAGGACAGCAGCGTCATCAAAAAGACGGTGGAGCACACCAGGAAGGGAAGAAAGAACAGCAGGTTTAACGCCGCGCGGCTCAGATAGAACCACATCCCGCACCCCGCCAAGCCCAGCGGCGCCGCCGTCAGCAAAAACGCCAGATACCCCCGCTTCCAGTCCCGCCGGAACGCCTCCCAGTACTCCCGGAGGCATTTCACCGGCTGATCCCGCACCACCCGGAGCATCACGCGGTTCATGGCATAGAGACTGAGGGGAATGGTAACAACGGGGATGCAGCCCAGCAGAAACAGGAGGTTTGCCTTCAGCAGGGCGCCGCACTGGCCGCTCACAAGCTCCAGGACCCGGGCAAAGCCGGTCTTCTCGGGGGCTTCCCCGCCGTCCTCGACCTCCGGCGGCATAAGATCGCTATCGTCGCTTTGAAAAAACATGACCTGCCCCTCCTCTGCCCCCGCGTGCGGCGGAGAAATTTATTGAGAAACAGAATATCACACTTTTTTCACCAATTCAAGAGCATGCCGCCTTTTTTCGCGCCGATGTTATTCCGGTATATTTTTATCCCTAAATCCAATGGAATTTACTGGATGAAAGAAGACGCATCCCGTTCTATCTGGAATTTTTATGTACAATATATACAAAAATTAGCCCTGTTTTTTCGCCATTACACTGGTTTTAATTCCAAACATAGCAAAATGTGGCGCAACCTCTCCAAAAGGGATATTTTGCAACATCGCGAAATATTTTGCGCACAAAGCGGCATTTACAAATTTCACTTTTCCGTATTATGATAAACAAAACCGCGTTCCATCTCCCCGGGGCTGTGCGGCGCGGAAAACGGAAAAGGAGTGGAGTTATGAAAAGGATCCCCCGTATGACGGCGGCCGCGTTGGTCCTGACGCTGCTGCTGTCGCTGGCCGGGTGCAGCTCTTCCGACGGCAAAACTCACCTGACCTTCCAAATCTGGGATGCGGCCCAGCAGCCGGGCATGGAGGCCATGTGTGCGGCCTACACCGCCCAGCATCCGGATGTAGTCATCGACGTGCAGGTGGTCAGCTGGAGCGAGTATTGGACCAAGCTGGAAGCCGCCGCCGAAAGCAACACCCTGCCCGACATCTTTTGGATGCACACCAACCAGCTGCTGTATTACGCGGACTTCGGCATGCTGGCCGACGTGACGAACCTCTATAACGACGTGGAGAGCGGCTATTATCAAAACCACTTCTCCGAGATTTCCCTGAACAACGTCAGCGGTTCCGACGGCCGTTACTACGGCGTGCCCAAGGACAAGGACAACAACGTCCTGGTGTATAATAAGGAGATGTTCGACGCCGCCGGGGTGGCCTATCCCGACGACGGATGGACCTGGGACGACATGACGGAGGCCTCCCAGAAAATCTACGACGCCACCGGCAACTATGGCTATCTCGCTTATCTGGACGACCAGCTGGGCTATTGGTCCTACGTCTACCAGAACGGCGGCTACATTCTCAATGCCGGCAAGACCGCTTCCGGCTTTAACCAGCCCGGCGGCAAGGAGGCCATGGAGTTTTACATCGGCATGCAGCAGGAGGAGTGGTGTCCTGACCAGACCTTCTTCACCCAGAACGGCGCGGGCGCTACCTTCTGGTCCGAGAAGGGCGCCATGTTCATGGAGGGAAGCTGGAGTTTGCTGGGCGCCATCGAAAACAATCCCCAGATGGACGGCAAATGGGACATTGCCAAACTGCCCAAGGCTCCCAACCCGGTCCACACGGACGAGAGCCTGGACCACGACGGCCGGGCCTGCATGTCCAACGGCCTCTGCTATTCCACCGGCGCTCACGGCAAGCACCTGGACATCGCCCTGGACGTAATCAAGTTTTTCGGCACCGAAGAGGCCCAGATCATTCAAGGCGAATCCGGCGCGGCGATCCCCGCCTACATAGGTACCGAAGAAAGCTGGCGGGCCGCCTGGGACAAATTTGATTACAAGATCAACATTGACTGCATTTTCGACCAGTTTGAGTACGCCATCCAGGTCCCCTATAACTCTGCCAGCCCCCGCTGGAAGAGCCAGGTCCTGGACGTGCTGAACCAGGTTTACGCAGGCAATCAGGATATCGGCGCCGGCTTGGAGCAAATCGAGAACATCGTGAATACCGAAACCGCCAGAAAATTGGCCAGTAATTGAGAGGAGGGTATGCTGTGAAAAAACCAAGACTGTCTGCCGCTGAACGGCGGGAGGAAAACTGGGGCTGGATCATGGTAGCTCCCACCATCATCGGTCTATTTGTGCTGAACATCTGGCCCTTCATCCAGACCATTTACACCAGCTTCTGCGAGCATCTGGGCTTCGGCAAATACAAATTCATCGGCGTCCAGAACTACATCGACATGTTCAGCAGCGCCGAATTTTGGAAAGCCACCTGGAACACCGTTTGGTTCTGTATCCTGACCGTTCCTGTGGGCATGATGCTGGCCCTGTTCGTGGCTATGCTTCTGAACACCAAGGTCAAGTTCAAGGGCGGCTTCCGCACCATCTTCTTCCTGCCTCTGGTGTGCGCCCCCGCCGCCGTGGCCATGGTGTGGCAGTGGATTTTCAACGGTCAGTACGGCATCCTCAATCAGATTCTGGGGACCAACATCCAGTGGATTACCAACCCCAAAACCGCTGTGCTGGCCGTGGCCATCGTCTCCGTGTGGAGCAGCGTGGGCTATGACGCCGTTTTGCTGCTGGCGGGTCTTCAGAACATTCCCAAGACCCTGTACGAGGCCAACAGCATCGACGGCGCGGGCAAGATCCGTCAGTTTTTCACCATCACCCTGCCCATGATCTCCCCCTCCCTGTTCTCCGTGCTTATTATGCGGCTCATGGCCTCCATGAAGGTGTACGACCTGATTTACATGATGTCGGACGAGACCAACCCGGCCATGGCCGACATGCAGAGCCTGATGTACCTGTTCTACCGTTCGTCTTTCGTGACGGGCGACCGCGGCTATGGCTCCGCCATCGTCATCTGGACCGTCGGCCTGATCCTCCTTGTGACCCTGATTCAGTTCTGGGGCCAGAAGAAGTGGGTCACTTACGATATTTAAGGAGGGGCTGCAATGAAAAGTTCCAAGACCAGCAAATACCTTTCGTACCTGTTTTTGATTCTGGGCTCTGTCATCATGATTTTCCCCTTCCTTTGGATGTTCCTCACCAGCTTCAAGACGGTTCCGGAGAGCATGAGCATCCCCGCCACCATCTTCCCCTCCGCCTTCCGGCTGGACAAATATAAGGAAGTTCTCTCCAAGCTGCCCTTCGTCAGGCTGTACTGGAACACCATTCTGCTGGTGTTCTTCCGGGTGATCTGCGCCATCGCCTTCAGCTCCATGGCGGGCTACGCCTTCGCCAAGCTGAAATTCCGGGGCAAGAACATCCTGTTCACCATTGTGCTGATGCAGATGTCCCTGCCCAGCCAGATTTTCCTGATTCCCCAGTACCAGATGGTGGCAAAGATGGGCATGGCCAACACCATTTTCGCCCTGGTCTTCCCCGGCCTGGTCAGCGCCTTCGGCGTGTTCTTCCTGCGCCAGACCTACATGAGCATTCCGGAGGAGGTGGGCGAAGCCGCCTATCTGGACGGCTGCAACCAGTGGCAGACCTTCTACAAGGTCATGTTCCCCCTGACGGGCACCTCCGTGGCCGCCCTGACCATCTTCACCGCCGTCTTCGCTTACGGCGACCTGATGTGGCCCCAGATCGTCAACAACGACGTCACGAAATTTACCCTCTCCGCCGGTCTTGCCACTCTGCGGGGCATGAACACCACCGACTTTCCCATGCTCATGGCCGGCTCCCTGCTGGCAATGCTGCCCATGATTATCCTGTATCTCATCTTCCAGCGCCAGTTTGTGGAAGGCATTGCCGGTACCGGCGGAAAGTAATCCTGCCGTTTTCCAGTTCTCGCTTCGACAGCCCCGGCGACAATTCTGCCCGCCGGGGCTGTCACCTGCTGTAAAATCCCAGCGAACCCAAATTTTTCGGCGGTAAGCATTGCGAACCGGGAGAAAATCCGTTAAGATGAGCCTTGCTCCACTTTATCATTCCTTAAGGAGGAATTCCTTATGATCCTTTACGATGAACAAACCAGGACCTATACCCTGCACACCAAAAGCACCACCTACCAGATGAAGGTGTGGGATTACAACGTGCTGCTCCACGCCTACTACGGTCCCCGGCTGTCAGACGGCGACCTGTCCTTCCTACTGCGCCGCAAGGACCGCGGCTTCTCCCCCAACCCCAATGAAGCGGGCGGCAGCCGCACCTTCTCGCTGGATACCTTCCCCCAGGAGTACTCCACCTGCGGCGTGGGGGACTACCGTCTGCCCTCCATCGAGCTGGAGCTGCCCAACGGCAGCCACACTGCGGATCTGCGCTATGTGGGCGGCGAGGTGCGCCGGGGCAAATACCGTCTGGAGGGCCTGCCCGCTTTTCACGGCGGGGAGGAGGAGTGGGAAACCCTCTCCGTAATCCTGCGGGACGACGCCGCGCAGGTGGAAGTAGAACTCCTCTACGGCGTGCTGGAGCAATGCGATCTCATCACCCGGACCGTCCGGGTGAAAAACACGGGCAGGGAAACCGTGCGCCTGTGCCGGTGCGCCTCCTTGTGCCTGGACTTCATCCGCTCCGACCTGGACCTCATCACCTTCAACGGCGCCCACGTGATGGAGCGCTGCCCCAGCCGCGCCACTCTGCGCCCCGGCGTCCAGAGCGTGGACAGCGTCCGGGGCGCCTCCAGCCACCAGCACAACCCCTTTGTCATCCTCTGTGACCGGGACGCCGGGGAGGACTACGGCCTGTGTTACGGCGCCATGCTGCTCTACAGCGGCAACTTCCAGGCGGCTGCGGAGACCGACCAGTTTGAGAACGCCCGCCTGGTGATGGGAATCCATCCCTACCACTTCGCCTGGACCCTGGAACCCGGCGCGAGCTTTACCGCGCCGGAGGCGGCGATGGTGTGTTCCCCCTGCGGCTTCGGGCAGATGAGCCGCAGGTTCCACCAGGCGATCCGGAACCATCTGATCCGCGACCCCTGGGCCGGACGCCGCAAGCCGGTGCTCATCAACCACTGGGAAGCTACGGAGATGCGCTTCACCGCCGGCAGGCTGTTGGAGATCGCCCAGGACGCCCCGGAGCTGGGGCTGGAGCTGTTCGTCATGGACGACGGCTGGTTTGGCGCGCGAAATGACGACAACGCCGGCCTGGGCGACTGGTATGTCAACGAGGAAAAGCTCCCCGGCGGTCTGGAGGCCTTGGCAAAGCGCATCCGGGAGCTGCACATGGCCTTCGGCATCTGGATCGAGCCGGAGATGGTCAACGAGGACAGCGCCCTCTACCGAGCCCATCCCGACTGGGTATTGAATGTGCCGGGGCGCAGACCCTCCCGGGGCCGGGCGCAGCTGGTTCTGGACTTCTCCCGCCAGGATGTGCGGGACCATATCTACGGCCAGATCAAGAACGTACTCTCCAGCGCGGACATCTCCTATGTGAAATGGGACATGAACCGCAGTCTCACCGAGGTCTGGTCCGCCGCCCTGCCCGCGGACCGGCAGGGGGAGGTCTACCATCGCTATGTCCTTGGCGTATATGATTTCGCGGAGCGCCTGCGCCGGGATTTCCCCCACATCCTCATCGAAGGGTGCTGCGGCGGCGGCGGACGGTTTGACGGCGGAATGCTCTACTATACCCCTCAGATCTGGTGCAGCGACAACACCGACGCGATGGACCGCCTGCGCATCCAGTACGGCACCTCCTTCTGCTATCCCGTCTCCGCCATGGGGGCCCACGTCTCCGCCGTGCCCAACGGTACCACCGGCCGCGTCACGCCGATGGAGACCCGGGGCGTGGCGGCGATGCACGGTACCTTCGGCTATGAGATGGACCTGAGCAAATGCACGCGGGAGGAAAAGGAGACCGTCCGGCGGCAGACGGCTTATTTCAAGGAGCACTATGAATTGATTCAGGCGGGGGACTACTACCGCCTCAGCGACCCCTTCCGGAACGGCCCCTACACCGCCTGGGAGCATGTCTCCCCCGACCGGCGGGAGGCCCTGGTCAGCCTGGTCACCGGCCCCTTCCGGGGCGCGCCCCCCTTCCTCACCCTGCGCATTAAGGGTCTGGACCCGGCGCTGCGCTATCGGATCAACGGCGAGGGAAGCTGGCATGGCGACGTGCTGATGCAGGCGGGCTGGCCCCTGCCGGTCCTTTCGGGGGACTACCAGGCCCTTCAGCTCTATCTGGAGGCGGAATGAGCGCCGGCCATTACAGGCGGTAAAAGCCGCCGCTTTTACCGCCTGTACCCGTCAACGCTTTCCCTGTATTTTGTTTTGCGCGCGCCACTCCCGGGGCGATACGCCGTAGCGCTGCTTGAACGCCCTGGAAAAGTGGAGCTGATTGGGATACCCGCAGGAGGCGGAGATGTCCCCGATGGACACCGTGGACTGTTTCATCAGCTCCGCCGCCTTGGTCAGCCGCAGGCGGATGAGAAATTCCTGAGGCGGACACCCCTTTTTCTCTTTGAACAGCTTGCTGAAATAGCTGCGGTTCAGCTGGCACGCGCCGGCGATTTCCTCCACCGTCAGCTCCCGCTGATAGTTCAGCTCCATGTAGCTGACGGCCTCCTGGATATAAAAGTCCCGGAGCTGCGTCTCCCGGGGCTCCCGCCGGGCGGAGGAGGTCTGGATCAGCGCGTCCAGAAAAAGGCACAGATGGCCGATCAGATGGAGCGGCGAGGCTTTGGCGTGGTCGGTCATATAGAGCATGATGTCCCGAACCCGCTCCGCCTGCCCAGCCGTCTTGGGCTGGTAGACCGGATGCGCGGCGCTCAGGCCCGCCTCGTTCAGATATTCCGCCACCCGCAGTCCATCAAACTCCAGCCAGACATATTTCCATGGCTGGAGCTGGTCCGCGCTATAGGTGTTGATTTGCCCGGGAGTAATGAGAAAGCCCTGACCGGCCTCCAGGTCATAGCGCTGGGTGACCCCCTTCTTCGCGTTGGCCTCCAGGAAGCCCTGACCCGAGATGATATAGTGGAACAGGTAATGATTGCGGACAAAGGGCCCGAAGGAGTGAAGCGGTTTGCACTGCTCCCGGCCGCATTGAAACAAGCGGAAGTCCAGCAGTTCCTCGTTGGGAAACACAGAGAAGGAAAAATCATCCACGCCGCGTCATCTCCTTATCTTGGTCTGGATGCGGCAGGTATTTGCCCGCATCCGGCAGGGGACCTTTCGTGATGCGATCAAATCATATCATAATCCCGCCTTTAAATCAACCAAATTGCTCCAACCCTACGGATTTGGCACAAAAACGCCCCACATTCTTGAAACGCGGAAAAACCGGCGGAAAGACTTCCGTCCATTCGGTGAAAGGAGAACCATAACCATGGACCACTCGGCGATCAAACAGGCGGCCTCCGCGCTGCCGCAATGGGCCCCTCCGGTCCTGGAGGGGGAGATTCCCCACGGCGACATGCCGGGGGATAAGGTAGAGATCAACCAAGAGCACATTGACAAGGCGAATACCATCTTTCCTCTGCTGCTCCCCATGGCTGCCGAGGCCGCAGAGCGGACGGGCCGGGCCGTCATTGCCGTGTGCGGCGGCTCCGGCGTGGGCAAATCGGAGACCGCAAGTCTGCTCAGCTGCTATTTCCGCCGTGCCGGCGTGGGCGCGTACACCCTGTCCGGCGACAACTATCCGAAAAGAATCCCCATGTACAACGACGCGGAGCGAATCCGGATCTTCCGCACAGGCGGCATGCAGGGGATGCTGGAGGCCGGCGTTTACACGGAAGCTGCGGGCACGGAGCTGCGCCGCCTATGGGCGGCGGAAACCGACGCCGACCCAAAGGAGGCCGCCGGGAGAGACTGGCTGCGAATCTACCAGGCGGAAGGGCGGAAGGCCCTGAGCGGGTATTTGGGGACCCCCCATGAGCAGGATTATGATGAGCTTAACGCCATCATCGCCAAATTCAAGGCGGGCAGCGGCTCCCTGTTTCTCAAGCGCATGGGCCGCACCGAGGACGAGCGGTGGTATGAGCCGGTTGACCTCTCCCGGACCCATGTGCTGGTCATTGAATGGACCCATGGCAACAGTGATTTTCTCCACGGTGTGGACGTCCCTGTCCTGCTCAACAGCACGCCGGAGGAAACCCGCATCCACCGCCGGTCCCGCGCCCGGGACGGAAAGACCGATTCCGCCTTTACCACCATGGTGCTGGAGATCGAACAGGCAGAGCTGGACCGCTGCGCCCACAAGGCCAAAATCATCATTTCCAAAAGCGGTCAGGTGCTTCGCTTCAGCCAGTACCGCCGTCTCATGGAGCAGGAGGGATAACGCATGGCAAAGCACAATTGGGGCGTTATGCTCAACGCCTATCCCGACAGTGTGGGCAGCCGCCTGAGCGGTCTGGCCGCCATGCTGGAGCGGGAAGAGCTGCGGAACGCGTTTGCCTCTCTCTACATTCTGCCCAGCCTGTACCACTCCGATTTGGATCGCGGCTTCTGCGTGGTGGACTATGACCTGAACGAGGAGCTGGCGTCGAAGGACGATCTGGACCGCCTGCGGAAACTGGGCGTCGACCTGAAGCTGGATTTCGTGCTGAACCACGCCTCCGTTATGTCGCCGCAGTTCCAGGACCTTCTGGCAAAGGGGGACCAGTCCGAATATCGGGACTTTTTCATCGACTGGAACAAGTTCTGGGAGGGCTGCGGGGCGATGACCGGCAGCGGCTATATTCAGCCTGACCCCCAGTATGTCGAGGAGATGTTCTTCCGCAAGCCGGGGCTTCCCATCCTGATGGTGCAGTTCCCCGACGGCCGGGAGGTTCCCTACTGGAACACCTTCTATCAGAAGGTGTGGGACGAGGGCGGAACGCGCAGGTATCTGGGCCAGATGGACTTGAACATCCGCTCGCCCAAGGTCTGGGACTTCTATGACCAGACGCTTGCAAAGCTGGCCTCCTACGGCGCAAGGATCGTTCGTCTGGACGCCTTCGCCTACGCGCCCAAGACGCCTGGCAAGAAGAACTTTATGAACGAGCCGGAGACCTGGGAGGTGCTGGAGCGGGTCCGGCAGCTGGCGGACCGCTATGATCTGACGCTGCTGCCGGAGATTCACGCCGGCTACGGCGAGGGCGTGTATAAGGTCATTGCCGCGAAAGGCTATACCACATATGACTTCTTTTTGCCCGGCCTCCTGATTGACGCCCTGGAGCATCATACCGGCGAATACCTGGCCCGCTGGGCAATGGAGCTGGTGGACGACCGGATTTCCACTGTGAATATGCTGGGCTGCCACGATGGAATTCCCCTGCTGGACCTGAAGGGTCTGCTGCCTGACGGGCGGATTCAGGGTCTGATTGATACGCTGGTCGCCCGGGGCGGCTATGTAAAAAACCTGCACGGCGCCAAAAACATGTACTATCAGGTCAACGCCACCTACTACAGCGCGCTGGGAGAGGATGCGCGAAAGATGCTGCTGGCGCGCGCGGTACAGCTGTTCATGCCCGGCAAACCCCAGGTGTGGTATCTTGACCTCTTTGCGGGAAAAAACGATTATGCCGCCATGGAACAGGCCGGCAAGGACGGGCACAAGGAAATCAACCGCACCAACCTTACCGCCGCCGTCATAGAGGAACGGCTGGGGCTGGATGTGGTGCAAAAGCAGTTGGAGCTCATCAAGACGCGGAACCGTTTTGATGTGTTTTCTCCGGATGCCGTCATCACCGCCGCAGCAACGGGCACGCAGCTGGAGATGCAGTGGACCGCAGAAGATGAAACCGCAATCCTTGAGGCCGACTTTGCGGACTGCTCCTTCCGCATCACGATTCGGAATAGCCATGATGGTGGCGTAAAGTTTTCGTTCTCACAGCCAGGCTCCCCGGCTCAGCCGGAGGGTTGAGCAAATCATCCCTCTTTGCCAAAACAACCCTGTCCCCATATGCTGGCATTTGCATTGCCAGCGGACCTCTTGGACATTTTGATACGGCGGTTACACTCTGAATGTATGCCCACGCCAACGAAGACCGTATTCGCCGGTTCGGTCACGCGGGACGCCCTCTCAAAGCGCAGACTCAATAGACGGGAAAGGCTGATTGCAGCATAGCCAGGGAAAGCCCAGGAAGTTTTGAGGGTATATAAGAACTTCTCCCCTATCTAAAATGCCGGGAAAACCCGAAAATACGGGCTTTCCCGACATATAAGAACTTCTAAAGAGATAATCTATAGCAATCCTCAAAAATAATGACAGCAAAGGAGGTGAATCCAGGCGGTACAGCACAAGGATGACGACGCAGGCGGGCTGACGCCCGTCAAGGAGGAAGACGCGGTGATGTGC
>Ga0073908_1001064_pt1 | contig 41413 bp, 29 predicted proteins | sample MucameincwithD2O_FD_65484 | JGI IMG/M metagenome (GOLD analysis project Ga0073908, IMG submission 65484) | Mouse cecum microbial communities from Vienna, Austria - Mucus amended microcosms incubated with D2O | ecosystem: Host-associated > Mammals > Digestive system > Large intestine > Cecum... | reverse complement strand
GTCCTTTCTTATCAACATGATAGCATAACGAGTACAAAAATCGCCCTTCTTGATACGAAGTACAAAGGTCGCGAAAAAAAATGACTAAAAAAAACGTACGTTTTAGCTCGTCATTATACAGGAATTAAGAAAAACGGCTGAAAGACAGCTGTTTCAAAGAATGACATTATAGATTCAATATACATTATTATTAATTAAACATTTTAGATTATGAACAAAAGATTTTCTACTCTTTTGGCTGCCGCTCTGGTAGCAGGTGGATTGTCGGCAAATGCGCAGATTGGAGGAACTGTTGCTACAGAACTCACTTCTACTCCGGCTCGCAATTATATGCTGACGACAACTCAATTTAGCACAGGGAACATTAATAATGTCATTGCTACTGAAACAACTAGTGGTACTGCCTATGCTAAACAAGTAACAGCAAGTTCAACGGGGGTAAATGCTCAATTATGGACAATCAAAGTGAAAACAGTTGCAGGTTCCAATCGTTTTGTTTTAGTCAACAGAGAAAATGGTATGACTTTATCTTTTGATCCTAAGTATGCCATTGCCGCAGACGCAAGTGGAAATGTCCCTGCACCGACTACTGCGGACGATAATGCCTATTCTTTGGAAGCTGCTTCCAGTGACACAGAATGGACATGGGTATCAGCTCCTAATGCTACTGCTGAATTAGATGATGTTGTTAAACTGACAAATGCTTTCCGTACTGACTCTACGATGTCAATTGCTGTTGCTTCAGGGGGGTATCTGTATGCATATAAGTATGCAAATAGTACAGCCTCTGTTACTTTGGCAAGTGGTAGTCAATTGGAACTCCAAGCTGTTGAACCGGGTAATGTCTATATGACTCCTGCTGATCTGAACGTATTGGGTACGACTGACAAGTACTTTACACTGAGTACTAACAAAACTGGTTTAGTAGGAGCCGATCAATTGATTGGTCGAAAATTCCACGCAGAACAATCTAATACTACTGATGCTGTTTATTTGAGAAATTTGAAAGCAGATGGTACTCTTGATGACAAATATGCCTATGTCGATACTGCTTTCCATGTTGGAACAGGAACGAACCTAAACACATGGTATAAATTTGCGAATACGAAAACAGCTGGAGATTATTCCAAACTGGCAAGTCCGGATGCTTTTGATTTCTTTATTCAACGCAATTTGTTCAAAGATAGTGTAATAGTTTCTGTAGCTACAGGTGCATTAAAAGAAGAAGGTACTGCAGATGCAACCGGTTCTAAATGGCAGACAGGACAGTCTGATGCTACAATTCTGACTTATCTGACAGTTTCAGCCATCAAATTAACTCCAAGCACAGAAGTTCTGACATTGTATGCAGCACCAAAAGATGAAAATTTGCTATTTTCCGTCTCTTCTCCTGAAGCAGACGAAACTCTGACTTCTGTTGAAGATGGCGTATATTTCATAAAAAACAAGAAAGGTCAGTATTTGGCTGTTCCGGTTTATGAAGCCTATAACGAATATAGTGGATATCCTGTTTGGGTGACTGTAAACCCGGATGAACAAGATCCTGCTCACATGCCAGCATACCAGTGGGTTGCTTTAAAAGACAAAACTTCTGATAAAGCAGCTAAAACATCCACAATCACATTGACTAACCGTGAGTTTGCGAAAAAAATTGATTGGAGTGTAAATCCTGCTGTAGTTGTTGATAACGATTACGCAACTATCCAGTTGAGAAAGAATCCAGGTGCAGAATTTATGTATGTTTCTACTTTTAGCAGACCATTCTATACTTCAGACTCCTTAGCTTTCAACGCTGTTCCAACAACAGCCTTGAGCGATACTTTGCTGGGTTATAAGAATATCGATGCTAATGATCTGTTGGTAAATCGCTACACATTCAATTACCTGCATGCTTATACAATGGATAAGTTTATTGCAAAATCAGCAAAAGACTCTTTGGCTACAGTGTTGGATGGTAAAGCCGTATTTGCTCTTGAAGCAGATGGAGCTATTACAGATTATGGTTACGATGTAACTAAAGCAGGAGATCGTATCGCTGGTTTGAAACAATTGAGAAGACAAGCTTATAAAGTATATGTTCCAGCCAAGAACGATGCTTATTTAGGTGTAAACTCTGAATCTAAGTATGCAATTTCTGCAAATATGTATCCTTCTACATTCTTCTTCAAAGAAAACAATGATTTGACAGGTGATGATAATTGCTATCATGCAATGATTGAGCTGAACAATTCTATGGCGAATACAGGAACAGCAAATGAATTTACATACCTGATCTATTCTAAAGCCGGTGTAACCGACGACGATCTGTCTGCAACACTGAAGAACCAAGTATCTTCTGAAACCAGAACTTCTGCATTCCTGATCGGTAAATACGATGCTCCTTTGTATCGTCGTTTCGATTCTGAAATACTGGAAGGCAATGCTGGTGATGCAGCTGACACATTGCGTTTCAAAGAAAAATATCGTAATGAATACCTGCAGGTTGAAAATAACGAAAACTTCAAGGTTAAGGGTATTGATTTCTTAGGTATCTATACTCCGGACTTTACAAAGGATGGCAAATCATTCATCGTTGATACAGCATTTGTAAACCGTTGGAATGGTAACATCAAACCTCAGTATTTGATCTCTATCGATCGTAAGGATCAGGCATTTGAAGCTGGTGATATGTGCCCAGTATGTCAGGAAATCGTTGCCAATGGCGGAACTCGTCCGGCTAACTGTCCTCACGATAAAGCAGGTAAGGCTCCGTTCCACATGGGTAAATATTTGGTAAACTTTGCTGACTCAGTAGATCACGCTGCTGTAAAAGCAACTAATTACGGTTGGAAAGGTTACACTCGCGCAGGTTTTGTAAAAGCTGCTCATATGGGTGATAGTCTGTATATCCTGACTGGCCAGTTTGCTGATGTAACATTGGCTACTTTTGACACTGCCGCTATTCACAAGGCTGTTAAGGATAATAAGTATGCTGCTGAATATATTGTTAATCTGCAGGGCGACGATCATAAGTATGTGACTTGGTCAATGCGTTACTTGGATCCGGAAAATGCAGCTAACGAAGTAGAAGAAGACCGTGCATTCTTGATGGAATCTATGGCTGACGATGCTATCGCTCCTGTTGAAGGTTCTTGGTTGAAGATGCAGAACGGTTGTATCGTAATGTCCGGTACTGCTGGTGCTCCATCTACATTCGATCAGTTCACTAATGACGACGATGCTTTGATCTTCAATATTGAAAAGGGTTCTAAAGAAGACTTGGCAACAGACAACGAAGAAATTACTACTTCTGAAATCAGTGTTATCGCTGGCGAAGGTCAAGTAACAATCGCTGGTGCTGCCGGTAAGAAAGTTGTTATCTCTAACATCCTCGGCCAGGTAGTTGCTAACACAGTTATCGCTTCCGACAACGCTGTTATCGCCGCTCCTCAGGGTGTAGTCGTAGTAGCTGTTGAAGGCGAAGAAGCTGTTAAAGCTATCATTAAGTAAAGAAAAATTTATAATCAAATAATTCTAACCGGATTGTGCGGTATAGAGCCAAGTATCCCGTGAGGGGGAACAAGCATTCCGGATTTAATATTAATAATACTAAAGTAATGAAATTAAAAGTTCGACTGCTTTTCCCTCTGTGAAGACCGGATAGCAGGTACAAAAACAAGCCCCGAAGGTGAAAGCCATCTTCGGGGCTTCGTTTTTATCGATAAAGTTCCTTGCAGAGACAAATTTATTTTCTTCAAAAGATTTAGGGGAAATTCGGTTAGTAAGCACTATCTTTGCACTCTGTAAGCGAGGGGTATCCTTTATTATCCCCCGTATGAACGGAATACCATTAATAAATCGACGATATGATTCTATTCTTTCAATCTCCAACAAAGACGGTGTTAGCTGTGGAGGCTGCACACGCTTTCTCACCTGAAGATGTAGAAAAATTAGTTTGGGCTTTTAGCGAGGCAAAACCTCTCCAGGCTGAAACATTGGAAGGCTGGTATGTTGGTCCACGCCGGGAAATGATTACCCCGTGGAGTACGAATGCCGTGGAAATCACCCAGAACATGGGGCTCACCGGTATCTCACGCATCGAGGAATACTTCCCCGTTTCCTCAGGCGAAGCAGAACATGACCCGATGTTGCAGCGTATCTACAACGGTCTGAACCAGGACATCTTCACGATCAGCAAACAACCGGACCCGATTGTTTATATCGAGGATATCGAAGCCTACAACAAACAGGAAGGACTGGCATTGAGCGATGAAGAAGTATCTTACCTCAACGAAGTAAGCCAGAAGCTGGAACGCCGGCTGACCGACAGCGAAGTGTACGGTTTTGCACAGGTAAACTCGGAACACTGCCGTCACAAAATCTTCGGCGGTACATTTATTATCGACGGAGAAGAGAAAGAAAGTTCTCTCTTTAATCTGATTAAGAAAACATCGGCGGAAAACCCGAACAAGCTGGTTTCCGCCTATAAAGATAATGTGGCTTTCAACGAAGGCCCGGTGATCGAACAGTTTGCTCCGGCAAGCGGCGACAAACCTGACTTCTACGAAGTAAAGGAATTCAAATCGGTTATCTCGTTGAAAGCTGAAACCCACAACTTCCCGACGACCGTCGAACCGTTCAACGGTGCGGCTACCGGATCGGGAGGCGAAATCCGCGACCGCCTGGGCGGTGGTAAGGCTTCTCTGCCGATCGCCGGTACAGCTGTCTACATGACTGCTTATCCGCGTACGGAAGGTGCACGCGAATGGGAAAAGATTCTCGATCCGCGCCCCTGGTTGTACCAGACTCCGGAACAAATCCTGATCAAGGCCTCCAACGGTGCATCCGATTTCGGTAACAAGTTCGGACAGCCGCTGATCTGCGGTTCGGTCCTGACCTTCGAACACGAAGAGAACAATAAGAAATATGCTTACGACAAAGTAATCATGCTGGCCGGCGGTGTCGGTTATGCCAATATGCGCGACGCGCTGAAGGGCGATCCCGCACCGGGCGAAAAAGTTGTCCTGCTGGGTGGTGATAACTACCGTATCGGCATGGGCGGCGGCGCTGTTTCTTCCGTAAACACGGGCCAATACACCAGCGGTATCGAGCTGAACGCCGTACAGCGTGCTAACCCGGAAATGCAGAAACGTGTTTCCAACGTGATCCGTGCGATTGCCGAATCGGACAACAACCCGGTGATCTCCATCCACGACCACGGCGCAGGCGGCCACCTGAACTGCCTTTCCGAATTGGTGGAAGCAACCGGCGGACATATCGACATGAGCCAGCTGCCTGTCGGCGACCCGACACTTTCCGCAAAGGAAATCGTGGGTAACGAAAGCCAGGAACGTATGGGCTTGCTGATGAAGGAGGAAGATGTGGCACGCGTACGCCGCATTGCCGACCGCGAACGCTCCCCGATGTATGTGGTGGGTGAAACGACCAACGATATGAAGTTCGTCTTCGAACAGGCCGACGGTGTGAAGCCGATCGATATCAAGTTGGAATATATGTTCGGTAAACCGCCGAGAACGATCATGAAGGATCATACGGTAGAAGAGACATACGCTCCGGTCGTTTACAAAGAATCCGAACTGCATCATTACCTCGAGAACGTGCTCCAATTGGAAGCCGTTGCATGTAAGGATTGGTTGACCAACAAGGTGGACCGTTCGGTGACGGGCAAGATCGCACGCCAGCAGTGCCAGGGCGAATTGCAGTTGCCGTTGAGCGACCTGGGTGCAGTAGCTTTGGATTATCGTGGAAAAGCGGGTATCGCTACGTCTATCGGTCATGCCCCGCAGGTGGCACTGATCGACCCGGCTGCCGGTTCCGTTATGGCAATTGCCGAATCATTGACAAATATCGTCTTTGCGCCGTTGGCTGACAAGCTGTCCGGCGTATCACTGAGTGCCAACTGGATGTGGCCGTGCCGCAACGAAGGCGAAGACGCTCGTCTGTACACGGCTGTTCAGGCTGCTTCCGACTTCGCTTGCTCACTGGGTATCAATATCCCGACGGGTAAGGACTCTTTGTCCATGACGCAGAAGTATGGCGACGACAAGGTGATTGCTCCGGGCACGGTTATTATCTCCGCCGGCGCCGAAGTTAGCGACATCCGCAAGATTGTTTCTCCGGTATTGGCTCACGAAAAGAATTCTCACCTTTATTATATAGACTTCTCGTTCGACACGATGAAGCTGGGTGGCTCCGCTTTCGCACAGGTATTGAACAAGCTCGGCAACGAAGTGCCGACCGTGAAGGACCCGGAATATTTCCAGGATGCGTTCAACGCCGTACAGGATGCAATCGAAAAGGGCCTGATCCTGGCCGGACACGATATCTCTGCCGGCGGTATGATCACAACGCTGCTGGAAATGTGTTTCGCAAACGTGGAAGGTGGTTTGGATGTAAACCTCGACAAATTGGCTGAACAGGACATTATCAAGATTCTGTTCTCCGAAAATCCGGGTATCATCGTACAGGTAAAGGACAAGAAAGCATTCGAGAAACTGATGGAAGATGCGGGTGTAGGTTTTGCCGTTATCGCCAAGCCGACCAGCGAACGCCATTTGTTGGTTTCCAAAGACGGCATCCAGTACCACTTCGGCATCGACTATATGCGTGACGTATGGTACGAATCTTCTTATAAACTGGATATCAAGCAGAGCGGTAGCGTATGCGCAGGCAACCGTTTCGAGAACTACAAGATGCAGCCGCTGGAATTCAAATATCCAAAGAACTTCACCGGTAAGCTGTCTTCTTACGGCCTAACTGCCGACCGCAAAGGAAAAAGCGGAATCCGTGCTGCCGTTATCCGTGAAAAAGGTTGCCAGTGCGAACGTGAAACATCATACGCTTTGTATCTGGCAGGTTTCGATGTGAAAGATGTTCACATGACTGACCTGGCTTCCGGACGCGAGACTTTGGAAGATGTAAACATGATCGTATTCTGCGGCGGTTTCTCCAACTCCGACGTTTTGGGCTCTGCCAAAGGATGGGCCGGCGGTTTCTTATACAACGAGAAAGCCAAGAAGGCACTGGACAACTTCTATGCACGTCCCGACACGTTAAGTTTGGGTATCTGCAACGGTTGCCAGTTGATGGCCGAGTTGGGTGTTGTTTATCCGGAACATGAAAAGAAGCACAAGATGCTACACAACGATTCGCACAAGCTCGAATCCAATTTCATCTCGGTCGAGATACCGAAGAACCATTCTGTTATGTTCGGTTCGATGAGCGGCTTGAAGTTAGGTATCTGGATTACTCACGGTGAAGGTAAGTTCTCTTTCCCGTATGAAGAAAAAGAATACCATATCGCACTTAAGTACAACTACGAAGGCTATCCAGCCAACCCGAACGGCTCACCCTGGTCGGTTGCCGGTGTCTGCTCGCATGACGGGCGCCACATGGCTATGATGCCACACCTGGAACGTGCGTTGTTCCCGTGGCAATGCGGTTACTATCCTGAAGATCGCCGCGACAGTGACGAAGTTACTCCTTGGATAGAAGGTTTCGTTAACGCACGGAAGTGGATAGAAGAGAACAAGAAATAATAATCTGATAGAAAGTTGCGTTATATTAATAGCGCAACTTTTTTTATTTAAAGAAGGTTTATCTATTACTCATTAAAATATTATCGATTATGAAAAAGATTGCTTTATTGCTGTTGATGTTCGTGACGTTTCAGGTCAGTGCACAGGATTTCCATTTCTTACCGAAGATCGGATTGAACCTCGCTAATATGACCAATACCGACGGGAGTATGAAACCGGAGTTGAACGTCGGGGTTGCAGCCGAGTTTCCGATCAATCCGCAATTTTCCGTCGAACCGGGAATCTATTATTCCATGCAAGGGACTAAAGGTTCGGATGGCGGAGCTACTGCAAAAATCAAAAACGACTACCTGAACATTCCGATTTATGCAAAAGCGTATATGTATAAAGGTCTTTATGCTTTCGCCGGTCCACAGTTCGGTTTCCTGGTAGGTTCCAAAATCTCCGCATCCGAAGGTAAGTTCAGCGGGTCTGTCAAGGCTAAAGAGATGTTCAATAAGGTGGATGTTGCTTTAGGTATCGGCCTCGGCTACCAGTTTGAATCCGGCTTATTGTTTTCCATGAACTACAATATCGGGCTCACCAATACATTATCCGATAACAAAATGAGCGTAGGCGGTTCCACATTAGACTGGGGAGGCGAGAAATCCCGCAATGGCGTGCTCCAGATCAATGTAGGTTGGCGCTTCTGATATAGTTGCTTACCGGAGTGAAATCCGACAGGCATCCATCTGGAAACGGATAGGCATCGAAGAATGTTCGAATGCCTGTCCGTTTTTATTTTCATGCCCGAAATAACAATTAAGTTCTCTTATTCTCTATTTCTTTCGTATTAATCTCTATCTTCGCAAACGAATATAAACCTTTACTAAAATTTACGACAGATGGAGGAATTACAAGTTATCCAAAGTAAAATCTATGAAATCAGAGATTATAAAGTCATGCTGGATTTTGATCTGGCAGAAATATACCAGGTAGAAACCCGTGTACTGAACCAAGCTGTGAAACGTAATATCACACGATTTCCTGAAGACTTTATGTTTCAACTGACAAAAGATGAGTTAGAATCTATGTCATCACATTTTGTGATGACATTAAAAGCCAAACGTCCCAAATCAGCCTTGCCATTCGCTTTCACGGAACATGGCGTTGTCATGCTTGCAAGTGTACTAAGAAGCGAGATTGCAGTACAAACCAGCATTTTAATCACCCGCGCTTTCGTCGCTATCCGGAAACTTGTATCCACCCCGCCAGCAGACAGGGTAACCGAACTCCAACAGGAAGTAAAAGAACTCAAAGAATATATCGAAGAGGCCTTCACCGATTACAACGACATCAACGAAGATACACGCATACAGTTGGAGCTGATAAACCAAACGCTTGCCGAGTTGCAAAGTAAAAAGGCCTCGAACGATAAACCCCGACCAAGGATTGGCTTTGTGAAATAGAATCTCTATCTTCGCATCTTAAACAATAAACAAGTACACTGCTTCATGAAAAAGTTGCTATTTATCTTCGCTACAGCAAGTCTTATATTGGGATTTAGCTCTTGTTCCCACAAAAACATTCCGAATCACGCCCTGGCATTGATTCCTGAACCCCAAGAAATGATGGTCGGAACAGATCACTTCAAACTGACTCGCCGGGCGGCTATCACTCTCGACGCTTCCAATCCTCAATTAATAGGAATCGCACGTTACTTCAACAATAAGGTCGCACCCGCAACAGGCTTTGAAGTTCCGGTTGAGAAACACGGCAACATTGAGTTTAAGCTGACCGATAGTGCTGATCTCGGAACAGAAGGATATCGCTTGCAGGTAAAACACGGTGATATCGTCATCACCGCCAACCAACCGGCCGGAATCTTCTACGGAGTACAGACTTTACTGCAGATGCTTCCCCCCGAAATAAAAAGCAACCGGGAACAAAAAGATATCGACTGGACGATTCCATGCGCCGACATCACCGACAAACCGCAGTTCGCCTGGCGAGGACTTATGCTTGACGTCAGCCGCCACTGGTTCACAAAAGAAGAAGTGAAGAAATACATCGACGAACTGGCAGAATACAAAATGAATGTCTTCCACTGGCATCTGACCGACGATCAGGGCTGGCGTCTGGAAATAAAATCTCTGCCACGCCTGACGGAAGTTGGCGCCTGGCGTGCTCCGCGTGTCGGGCAATGGTGGCAGCGCGAACCGCAACAACCGGGAGAGGAAGCGAGTTACGGAGGTTTCTACACACAGGAGGACGTGAAAGAAGTGCTTGCCTACGCAGCAGAACGCTACGTACGCGTCATTCCTGAAATAGATGTGCCGGGACATAGCCTGGCTGCACTCGTTGCCTATCCCGATCTGGCTTGTATGAAAGCACCTGCGGCTGTCGGTGTCGGCAACAAGTTCTACGGAGAAGATGAAAATACGCTTTGCGTAGGTAAAGACATCACTTTCGAGTTCATGGACAAAGTCTTGACGGAAGTGGCAGCCCTTTTCCCCGACGAATATGTCCATATCGGAGGCGACGAATGTTTCAAAGGATTCTGGCACAAATGCCCGCGTTGCCAAGCCCGTATGAAAGCGGAAAACCAGAAGAACGAAAACGAACTGCAGAGCTACTTTATCCACCGTATGGAAAGCATACTGAAAGAAAAAGGGAAAAAGCTGATCGGCTGGGACGAGATTATCGACGGCGGACTGGCTCCCGATGCTACCGTTATGAGCTGGCGCGGGATGGAAGGCGGAATCAAATCGGCAAAAGCCGGTCATCACGTAATTATGACACCGGCCGAACATTGCTATATCGACCTCTGGCAAGGCGAGCCGTCTGTCGAACCGGACACCTACTCCATGTGCCGCCTGAAAGATTCCTACAGTTTCAACCCTGTCCCCGACAGTGTGCCGGCCGAGATGATATTAGGAGGACAAGGTAATCTCTGGGCTGAATCCGTCCCCACTTTCCACCATGCCGAATACATGACCTGGCCGCGCGGATGGGCACTTGCCGAAGTCTTGTGGACCGGACCGTCCAAGACGGATTGGGATAAGTTCTGGCCGCGTGTCGAACAACATTTCGTACGGGCAGACCGGGCACAGGTCAACTATGCACGCAGCATGTACAATGCAATTATCACTCCCTACTATACCGAAGACGGAGCTTTGGAGATCAGACTGGACAGTGAACCGGGTAACCTCGATATTTACTATACATTCGATAATACGGATCCCGATAGCTTCACTCCGAAATATAAAGCGCCGCTCCGTATTCCGAAAAATGCAACCTGGCTGCGTATCGTGACCTACCGGAACAATCAACCGATAGGCAAAGTTATAACATTAACAATCAAGGAACTTGAAAAGCGGGCTGAGAACACCCGCCATGTCATCGGTAACTTGTAACACAAATGTAACACATATGTCGTAAATGCGAAACAGCATTCTTGTTCCTTTGCAAACGAAATTATAGAGTCCAAAAAGTTAGGAATGAAATCAGGAAAGATTATTGCGCTTGGTCTGTTGGCGCTGCTTCCGTTTGCGATGAAGGCACAGGAAGCCCAGGAAATAGAAAAGCTGAATGCTCGTGTCGATTCGCTTTCGCAGGAGACGACGACTCTGGATAAAATTGTCCGTAAACTCAGCAAGTTCAAAGTATCCGCTTATATCCAAGGACAATTCCAATATGGCCAGGAAGACGCCACCTTGAAAGTAGGCGACAAGAACGAACATGAAGACAAAGGTTTCAACCGTTTCGGTATTCGCCGCGGACGGTTGAAATTCGAATATAACGATGGTATCGGAACAGGCGCCGTACAGATCGAGGCCAACGACAAAGGTGTCAGCTTCCGCGACCTTTACATCGGCATAAAAGATCCCTGGACTAAACGCAGCCAGTTGATGGCGGGTGTTTTCAACCGTCCTTTCGGCCACGAAATCGGCTACTCGACCAGCGGACTGGAATCACCCGAGCGTGCTACCATTATCCAATACTTCTTCCCGGACGAACGCGATCTGGGTGCCATGCTGACACTCCGCGCCAAAGAGACAAGCCCGATCGGTTTTCTCCGCCTCGATGCCGGACTGTTCGCCGGTAACAGCATCAACCGCGAAACCGACAGCCGCAAAGACTTCATCGGCCGCTTAGGAGCCGAAAAGAAAATAGGCAACTGGGGAAAGTGGGGATTAGGAGCCTCCTACTACAATGGCGGCGTCTACAACCCGACCACCACGGCCTACGAACTTCAGGGCAAAAAATTCATAGCAGTCGACAAAGGAGAAACCGGCACATATATGAAACGCGAGTACATCGGCATAGACGCTCAGTTCTCTTTCCAAAACAGCTGGGGAACGACAACCCTGCGCGGTGAGGGATTGTTAGGTACACAACCGGGCATCGCCACCAGCAGCAAAAGCCCCAACACTGGAACACGTCCGGCAAACGAACCGGAAAACTCACTGTTCAAACGTCCTTTCATCGGCTATTTTTTCTATCTGGTCCATGACATCGGAACCACACCATTCTCCGCCGTCCTGAAATATGACGCTTATGATCCGAACACCAAATTGAAAGGGAATGAAATCGGCGTTGAAAATAGCCTGACTTCCAAGACAGACCTCGCCCAAAGTACCTTCGGCATCGGCGCTTTGTACCGTTTCAACAAGCATATCCGCGTGCAAGCCTATTACGAATTCAACTTCAACGAAAAGAGCGACTTCGTAAAGGGATATGAAAAGGACAGGAAAGACGACGTGTTCACCTTGCGCCTGCAATACAAGTTTTAATACAAACGTAACATCTGTTTCACACTCTTGCAATACCACTGTATTTACTTTGCATACAGAAAATTAATTCAAAATAGAGTAATGAAAAAGACAATTGTTATGGCTGCTGTAGCCGCCTGTATGTTTGTATCGAATGTATTTGCCCAGAAAATCAAAGGAAGTGACACTTGCCTTCCCCTGAGCCAGACAGAAGCCGAAAACTTCATCAACAAAAATAAAGGTGCTAAAATAACAGTGACAGGAGGCGGTTCCGGTGTCGGTATTTCAGCCCTGATGGAAGGGACAACCGATATCGCCATGTCTTCCCGTAAGATGAAATTCGATGAGAAAGTCAAATTGCAGGAAGCCAAGAAAAGTACGAAAGAAGTGGTGATCGCTTACGACGCGCTGGCGGTAGTCGTACACCCGTCCAACAAAGTATCTAACCTGACGCGTGAACAGTTGGAAGGTATTTTCACCGGAAAGATCAAGAACTGGAAAGAAGTGGGTGGCGCCGACATGAAGATCGTAGCCTATTCGCGCGAAACTTCCTCCGGGACATACGAATTCTTTAAGGAAAGCGTCCTGAAGAACAAAAACTATATGAACGGCATCCTCAGCATGCCCGCAACAGGAGCCATCATCCAGTCTGTCAGCCAGACGAAAGGTGCAATCGGCTACGTCGGTCTGGCTTACATCAATAAGGAGGTGAAACCGGTACATGTTTCTTACGATGCAGGCAAAACATTCACCGAACCTTCCTTTGAGAATGCAAAAAGCAAGGCGTACCCGATCGTTCGTCCGCTATTCTACTATTACGATACAAAAAATGAAGGCAAAGTGAAACCCTTCATCGACTATATCTTATCGGCAGAAGGACAGGCAACAGTGAAACAGGTAGGCTATATCCCTGTCAAATAAGTTAAATAACGAATCCATGTAAAGGCAGATAAATTCTGCCTTTTTTTTATTTCCACAGACATCAATGCACAATTATTATTTATTTGTGCAACAATATTGGTTGATTTTGCACATTCTTTGGTTTATTGTGCTACCTTTGCCACATATATTTTTATTTACATATTTTACTTACATGAAGACATTAACAATCGGAGATCTGAAAGCCCGCATTCCAATCATCCAAGGTGGAATGGGCGTAGGAATCTCTCTATCCGGCTTAGCCTCAGCCGTTGCAAATGAAGGTGGGATTGGCGTTATCTCCGCCGCCGGTCTCGGTCTCTTATATAAAAAACTTTCTCCCAACTACACCGAAGCCGGCAATCTGGGCCTCGCAGCCGAGATCCGGAAAGCCCGTGAAAAGGCTAAAGGTATTATCGGTGTGAACGTGATGGTCGCTCTTTCAGACTTTGCCGAATTGGTGAAAACCAGTATCGCAGAAAAAGTAGACATCATCTTCAGCGGCGCCGGACTTCCTTTGGACCTGCCGTCTTTCCTTAAGAAAGACAGTGTAACAAAGTTGGTTCCTATCGTATCGAGCGCACGTGCCGCAAAGATCATCTGCGAAAAGTGGAAAAACAATTACGACTATCTTCCGGATGCAGTCGTACTGGAAGGCCCGAAAGCAGGCGGTCACTTAGGATATAAGGAGAACCAGCTGGAAGACGAACATTTCTCACTGGAAGAACTGCTGCCCCAGGTAGTGGAAGAAGTTTCCCACTTTGAACAGAAATATAACAAGAAAATCCCGGTAATTGCAGCAGGAGGCATTTACACGGGTGAAGATATCAAACGCGTGATGGACCTTGGAGCATCAGGCGTTCAATTAGGAACCCGTTTCGTCACCACTACCGAGTGTGACGCTTCAGATGCTTTCAAAGAGAGCTACATCAAAGCGGAAGAAAAGGACATCGAGATCATCAAAAGTCCTGTCGGTATGCCGGGACGAGCCATCCACTGCAATTTCTTGCAGAAAGTGAAAGAAGGATTGAAGCAGCCAAAGGCTTGTCCCTTCAATTGCATCAAGACTTGCGACATCTCACGAAGCCCTTATTGCATCGTAACTGCCTTGTATAACGCTTTCAAAGGAAACTTTGAGAACGGTTACGCTTTCGCCGGAAGTAATGCTTGGCGGACTACCCGTATCATGTCGGTGAAGGAAACAATCAGCGAGCTGATCAACGAGTGGAAATCTAAAGAATAATCTTTTTAGATTCCTGAAAATACCAATCCCCGGCGGTAGCTGTTACCGTCGGGGATTATTTTTGCCAGTCCTCTATTGGTAAGTTCCTGTTCCTTTCCTATCTTTATACCGGTCTTTTTAATAAAGATATCCATATCGAATATCATGAACACAATTTACAAGCCTAATAAAAGCAAAATGAAAAAGGCAATCTTCATCCTCCCGCTTATATGCCTGTTCGCCGCTTGTATGCCGGATAAACAACCGGAGACCGGCACGTCCGAACCGCTCCGCACGCTAGCCGAACAATTCAAGCAACCGGCAGATTGCTATAAGCCCTATGTCTGGTGGCATTGGATGGGCAGTAATTTCTCTAAAGAAGGGATCACGAAAGATCTCGAAGCGATGAAAGAAGCCGGAATCGGTGGAGCGACAATATTCAACCTTGCTTCAGCGGTACAGGAATCGCATGCCCCGACAGAGAATAACCCCTGGCCCGAACAGACTTTCCGAAGCGAAGCTTATTGGGACGCCCTCCGGTTTGCGGCTTCCGAAGCAAAACGGTTAGGCCTGAAACTGGGCTTGCAGAGTACACCCGGCTATTCCACTTCAGGCGGTCCTTGGATCACGGAAGAAAGAGGTATGCAGCAGATTGTTTCCAGCCGGACAAACCTGCAAGGTAGCCGCCTCATCGAAACGGTTCTTCCGAAACCGGAACTACCGGTCTATAAAGGATGGGGAAGCACGCACCGGCAAGCAACTTACTACCGGGATGTCGCGGTCATGGCCGTTCCCGAAAAGACGGATGTGAAACCGTATGAAATAATAAATCTATCGGAAGCGATGGATACGGCAGGAATACTTCGATGGCAGGCTCCCGCCGGGCGTTGGACAGTCTACCGGATCGGGCATGCGCCAACGATGTCCAACCCGCATCCGTTACCGGACGATCTGATCGGGCATGCTTTGGAAGCCGACAAGATGAGCCGTGAACAGATGGCCTATCACTGGCAGTCGGTATTGGACCCGTTGAAAGAGCATCTGAAGGAGTATATCGGCGATTCATTCACACATATCCTGATCGATAGTTATGAAGCAGGCAATCAGGATTGGACTCCCGGTTTCCGAAACGATTTCATCCGTTTGAAAGGATATGATCCGCTTCCCTGGATTGCGTTGCGGAATTATGCAGGAGAGCGTGACGACGTAAAACTGTTTACGGAGGATTACAAAGAAGTCGTCAGCCGCCTCTATATCGACAACGGTTGGAAAATAGCCAAACAAATGATAAACGAAGCCGGGCTGCTTTTCTATTGGGAACCTTATTCCGGTCCGTTCGATTCGTTCGAATCAGTAGCCATCCCCGACGTCCCGATGGGCGAGTTCTGGACAGGCGGCAAAGGGGCTATCTGGAATACGATCCCCAAAGCAGCACGGGTATACGGAAAGAAGATCGTTGCCGCCGAAGCCTTTACCGGACGTCCCGAGATCAGCCAGTACACAGAAGATCCGGCTTTTCTGAAACATACCGCCGACGGCAGTTTTGCCTCCGGGGCCAATCAGCTTTTCCTGCATCATTGGGTGCATCAGCCTTTTAACGACTCATATCAACCGGGCATGGGGATGGGTTGGTGGGGAACGCATTTCGGACGGCATCAGACCTGGATCAAACCGGGAAGGGCATTCTTCACTTATCTCGCCCGCTGCCAGATGCTATTGCAACAAGGGACATTCATATCCACCGACGAAACAGTATTGCACCGGAAAACCAGCGATGCCGATTTATATTTTATCATCAACCCGTCAGACTCCGTGCAAACCCGTACTTTTGCATTCGCCATGAAAGATAGAATGCCGGAATTATGGCTACCGGACAAAGGCCTTATCTGCCGGGCAGCCGATTGGAAGCAAACATCCGACTCTATCTTCGTCAACTTGAAACTGAATGCAGACGAATCCCTTTTCCTCGTCCTCCCCGAGAAGAAAGAGAATGGCTACACGGCACTGATACAACCTGCCGTGCAAATAAACGAAGAGGCTTCACAGGAAATAAAAGGTTCCTGGCAAATTTCTTTCGTTCCCAAATTAGGAGAGCCTTTCCAGCGGGAGTTTTCAACCTTATCGGACTTCAGCCTGCTTGCAGACACCGCTATCCGGTATTTTGCAGGGACAGCAACGTACAAGAAAACGGTCTTGCTGGATGAAACAGCATTAGGTAAGGGAAAACGAGTGTCTTTGGATTTAGGTGAACTGAACGATATCGCCGAACTAACGATCAATGGCAAGGATGCCGGCGTCTTGTGGTATCCTCCTTACCAGGCTGATATTACGCCCTGGTTAAAAACGGGAGAGAATGAAATAGAAATCGCAGTCACCAACAACTGGGCGAACCGCCTGATCGGGGATGAACAATATCCTGCCGACTTCGAATGGGGACAAGACCGGGGAGAGAAATTAGGACGTGCCATGAAGGCTTATCCGGAGTGGTTCATCCAAAACCGACCACGTCCTTCGACAGGAAGAAAAACCTTTTCGATCTGGTATTACTACCGAAAAGATTCGCCGTTACAACCGGCAGGACTGTTAGGCCCCGTAAATCTTAGTTGGGGCGTGATCCGGGAATAAATAATCAGGCACGGAATTCATGGATAAGTTTATTTTCTTTCTGTGAACTCCGTGCCTTATAAAGAATTAAAGAGAAATCATTCTTTCTTGCTCTTCTTTTCCACTATCATTTCAATAATAAAGGAAACCAATAACCCGATACCTCCAAAAAGAAGGACTGACGCGCCATAAACAGTCCCTGATACATCACTATGATACCATGAACGCCAACCGTCATTCGTGACGCCTATCATATTATCCATGCCGACAGAAGTGGTAATGATAAAACCGACCAGCAATCCCAACCCAATACCTGTCAACAAGCAACCTGCTTTCAAAGAGCTGAAAGAAATACGGTTTCCCCTATAACTCGGCAATCCCAATTTTCCTTCGAATGCGGAAGCATCCAGTTTATCCCCGATCTTCTCGATGATCGCCAACCGTTCTTTCCGGCGAACGAACAATTCAAACAAACCGTAAATAGCTGCAAAAACAATTCCGGTAGTCAACGGAACAACAATAAAATCCATCATAACTGTACTTTTTTAAATGATTCATTAATTTCTTTGCTACTTTTGACGCATCTCTTTCCGAAAGGTTACAGGGAGGAAAGAAAAAAATATTTTTTATTTTTATTGATGCAAGTTGTAACCTATTCACCCGGCTTGCGTCCATTATAATACGATGGAGTTGTATACCGATACATATTATATACAAAGGATACAAGCGGGAGATACGGCATGCTTCGCCTGCCTTCTGGATAAATACGGCCGTCCTGTTCATTCGTTAATCTTAAAGGTGGTCAGAAACCGGGAAGATGCGGAAGAACTGGCGCAGGATGTGTTTATGAAGGTGTTTAAAAATCTCTCTTCGTTCAAAGGAGAATGCAGTTTCTCCACCTGGATCTACCGGATCGCCTACAACACAGCTATCTCGGAGACCCGGAAAAAGAAACACGAGTTTCTGGCGATCGAGGAATCGGTTATTAATAATGTATCGGAACAAGAAGTGGCCGAAGCGCTTGGCAGGACAGACAGGACAGACAGCTCCGACCAAATACAGATGCTCGATGCCGCCCTCGCCCAATTGCCACCCGACGAGCGGGCGATCATCCTGCTCTTTTACATGAAAGAAAAGACGATCGACGAAGTGGCAACGATCACCGGATTGACTGCTTCTAATATAAAAGTGAAATTGCATCGCATACGAAAGAAACTGTTTGTTGTATTAAAAGGAATGGAGGAACAATAAAATGACCGAGAAGAATGACATATTGAAAGACCTGTTTAGCCGGATGCCTGAAGAGGAACTTCCCGCTTCATTCCGTACCAACGTGATGAGGCAGATCATGGCCGAAGCCGAACGGATACGCAAGCGCGACGAACGCTGGGGATGGATTGCCGTCATCGCAGCCTCGCTGCTAATGATCGGCATCGCGATCGCCTCATTCCTTTATATGGGCATACCCAAAATATCCGTACAGATACCCAATATGAGCACACTGCCATTCTATGCCTATATCGGGATGCTTGCCTTAATCCTGTTAGGAGTCGACTACAAGTTCAGACAAATATTCAAAAGAAGGCAAATGTCTCAGAAAGAAAAGATGTAAGTAGCGGTATTACAAGTCAAAAAGATTGTTTTTCCATGTAAAAAGTCTTGCAAGTCAGAAAAAAGCATTACCTTTGCCCCCGATTTTTGAGAGATGACAACATAATGTCTAACTTACTAATTAAAACAAACTTAAGTATTAACAATTAGAGAATGGAAAATTTAAAGAACATTCAACCCATTGATGATTTCAACTGGGAAGCTCTTGAAAAGGGCGATTCTTACGGCGAAGTAAGCAAGGACGATCTTGTAAAAACGTATGACGAGACTTTGAACACTGTAAAGGACAAAGAAGTCGTTATGGGAACTGTAACTGCAATGAACAAACGTGAAGTTGTAGTGAACATCGGTTTCAAATCGGATGGCGTTGTATCTATGGCTGAATTCCGTTACAACCCGGACCTGAAAATTGGTGACGAAGTAGAAGTCTACATCGAAAACCAGGAAGACAAAAAAGGACAGTTGATCCTGTCTCACAAGAAAGCACGCGCTACACGTTCTTGGGATCGTGTAAACGAAGCTCTTGAAAAAGACGAAATCATCAAAGGTTACATTAAATGTCGTACTAAGGGCGGTATGATCGTTGACGTATTCGGCATCGAAGCATTCTTGCCGGGTTCTCAGATCGATGTAAAACCGATCCGCGACTACGATGTATTTGTAGGTAAGACAATGGAATTCAAGATCGTTAAGATCAACCAGGAATTCAAGAATGTTGTTGTATCTCATAAAGCTCTTATCGAAGCTGAACTTGAACAGCAGAAGAAAGACATCATCTCCAAACTTGAAAAAGGCCAGGTACTGGAAGGTACGGTTAAGAATATCACTTCTTACGGTGTATTCATCGACTTGGGTGGCGTAGACGGTTTGATCCACATCACAGACCTCTCTTGGGGCCGTGTTTCTCATCCGGAAGAAATCGTTCAGCTGGATCAGAAGATCAATGTGGTTATCCTTGACTTCGACGACGAAAAGAAACGTATCGCTCTCGGCTTGAAACAGCTGACTCCGCACCCATGGGATGCTTTGGATACAAACCTGAAGGTTGGCGACAAAGTTAAAGGTAAAGTTGTCGTTATGGCTGACTACGGTGCATTCATCGAAATCGCTCCGGGCGTAGAAGGTCTGATCCACGTTTCTGAAATGTCTTGGACACAGCACTTGCGTTCTGCTCAGGACTTCATGAAAGTTGGTGACGAAATCGAAGCTGTTATCCTGACTCTGGACCGCGACGAACGTAAGATGTCTCTGGGTATCAAACAGCTGAAAGCCGACCCATGGGAAGATATCGAATCTCGCTTCCCGGTAGGTTCACGCCACATGGCTAAAGTTCGTAACTTCACTAACTTCGGTGTATTCGTAGAAATCGAAGAAGGCGTAGACGGCTTGATCCATATCTCTGACCTGTCTTGGACAAAGAAAATCAAACATCCGTCGGAATTCACTCAGATCGGTGCAGAAATCGAAGTTCAGGTTCTGGAAATCGACAAAGAAAACCGCCGTTTGAGCTTAGGCCACAAACAGCTGGAAGAAAATCCTTGGGATGTATTCGAAACAATCTTCACTGTAGGTTCTATCCACGAAGGAACAATCATCGAAGTGCTGGATAAAGGTGCTGTAATCTCTCTGCCTTACGGCGTAGAAGGTTTCGCAACTCCGAAACACCTGGTAAAAGAAGACGGTTCTCAGGCTGCTGTAGACGAAAAACTGCAGTTCAAGGTAATCGAATTCAACAAGGAAGCTAAGAGAATCATCCTTTCTCACAGCCGTATCTTCGAAGATGAACAGAAAGGCGCTAAGAAAGAAACTGGCGAAAAGAAATCATCTGCAAAACGCGGTGGCAAGAAAGAAGAAGAATCTGCAATGGTAACCGGTCCGGTTGAAAAGACTACACTGGGTGACATTGAAGAACTCGCTGCTCTGAAAGAAAAATTGGCTGGTAAATAAGATCCGTCAATTCAGATAAAATAAAAGGAGATGTCCACCCGGATATCTCCTTTTTTATTGCTTGACAAAAAGAATAGAGAAAGTTCTCTTAGTCCACCTCCTTGATCACTTCCTCTACTTGTTCCTGCTCACCGTAATATTGACAACTTTCACCGATACCCAGCAAAGCATTTATTTCATGACGCTTGTCCAAGTCCGTAAAATAGGCATCCACTACTTTATAAATATCGAATCCGTCCGTTGAACCTGCAGCCAGATTCAATGCTTCTACCAATTTACCTGTAGCCTTGCGAATTTCAGCTTTATTGATCAAATGAAACTCATTGTTGTGAATTAATTGACTCTTTCCCATGATGTTTGATTTTAAAGTTATACTTGTTCTTCATAAATAACCATTCCCGAAAGCGGTAAGTTTAACCTCGCTGCTTCGTTTAATGCACTAAATATACAAACATCCTCGGATCTTTCAACCTTTCGGACCTTTTATTTTCAATAAACATGAAAAATGAATACAATCCCGGATTTACAATATTTCATGATAAGTTAGTACAATCGACTCACTAAATATAGAATAAGTTCTATTCTATTTGGTTATGTGAAAATTAATGCTGAAATTTGTTCACAGATAATATAAAAGATATGGGCACGAACGAAGATAACTACAATGTAACTATTCTGATCGCAGAAGACGAGGAAAGCAATTTCCTGCTATTAAAAACCATTTTAAAAAGACACTGTAACGTTCTTCAGGCCAGAACCGGCTTGGAGCTATTGAAAGTCTTTGAAGAAAAGGGAGCCGATATGATTTTACTGGATATAAAAATGCCGGAAATGAACGGTATAGAAGCTCTGAAAGAGATTAGAAAGAAAGATACAAACATCCCGATCATCATGCAGTCTGCTTATGCTTTCGAAAATGACATGGAAGCTGCCCGTGCTGCCGGAAGCAATGGATTTATCACCAAGCCCATCAACATCGTCGAATTGAAGAAAACGATTTCCAAATTCTTACCGCAGATCACCTGGTAAGAATCCGGATGATGACATATTCTAAAAAACCGGCATAGTCGTAACAATTGTTATGCTTATGCCGGTTTTTCTTTTTTACCGCTTCCTACAAACCACAAAAAAAGGCTTGCAATTTCTTGCAAACCTTTTTTATTTACTCAGCTATGTCGGGGTGAGAAGATTCGAACTTCCGACCACACGCCCCCCAGACGCGTACTCTAACCGGGCTGAGCTACACCCCGCTTTGTTTTACGGCTGCAAAGGTAAATATTTTTCGTTATATTCCAAAGCTTTCACGATAAAAATCCAAGGATTCGAGGATTTTCTCTTTGCTTACCTGCTGATTAATCTGAACATCACCCACTTGCGAAAGCAAGGTGAAGTTGATAATCCCCGCCTCATTCTTCTTATCGTGCGTCATCAGTTCATACAAGGTATCGTAATCCTTGCAATCGAACACGAAAGCCGGATAATACTCCTTCAGATAATAAACGACCTGGCTCAGTTTCTCCATCGGGAAGCCGCATACTTTATGAGACAGATACAATTCGCTGACAATACCGGCAGCAACCGCATGCCCATGCAGCAAAGGGCGGTTTTTCCTGAACGACAGGCTTTCATAGGCATGACCGATCGTATGGCCGAAGTTCAGCGCCTTGCGGATGCCATGCTCTTTCGGGTCTTCCTCCACGATGCGCTCTTTTACGGCTACGGATTGGGCAACCATCCGGTTCAAGAAAGCATAATCGATCTTCGCATCGAGGTCGAACAACAAGACAGAGGCGTAAATGTCCATCGAACTGATCAGCGCGTGTTTGATCATTTCGGCATAGCCGGAAAGCAAGTTGTCGCGATCGAGCGTACGCAGGAACTCACAATCGATAAAGACGCATTCGGGGGGATAGAAAGAACCGACCTCGTTCTTCAAACCGTTGAAGTTAATCCCGGTCTTCCCTCCTACAGCCGCATCGACCGAGGCCATCAGGGTAGTCGGGATATTGACGGTCCGCAATCCGCGTTTGAAAGTCGCACCGGCAAAACCTCCCATATCGGTAATCATACCGCCGCCCAGATTGACTAAAAGTGAATTGCGGGAAGCACCTTCATTCGAAAGACGCGACCAGATATAAGCGACTTGTTGAATGTCTTTATGCGTATCGCCCGCCTTTACGGTAATAACCGGGGCATCCTGGAAGGCAGGAATATCTTTTACCAGCGGAAAACATTTTTCTTGTGTGTTCGTATCGGTCAGGATAAAGAGTTTATCATAACTCATGGAAGCAAAGAACGCCTGCAAATCGGCTTTGAGATCCTTGCTAATTACTACTTTTTGAGCGGCCATAATGTCCTTTTTTATTATAATCGTTACGACAAAGGTATTATATGTTATCCGATTATCAAAACAAGGAAAAGAAAATTCCATGCTTATGGAACTAAAGTTTCATAGGCATGGAACTTTAGTTTCCCCTGCATGGAACTAAAGTTTCTTGCAGGGGAAACATCTCTTTCTTCTTATTTCAGACCGGCCGCGTCCAGGATGTGTTCGACAGCTTCACCCAGTCCGGCCACATTCTTGCCTCCGGCTGTTGCAAAATGAGGCTGACCGCCACCGCCACCTTGTATCAGTTTCGCTGCCTCTTTCACCAGTTTGCCGGCATTCAAGCCTTCGGATACCAGCTTTTCGCTCAGCATGACCATCAACGCGCACTTCTCGCCGTCTTTGATTCCTGCCACAAAGAAGACCTTTTCGTCCGTATGGCTTTCGCCTTTGATTTGGAAAGCCAAGTCTTTGATAGCATCGACATTGGCCTCGCCCCGGAATGCGACGACTTTCACGCCGTTACGCTCAACCGCTTTGGCAATCAAATCTTTCTTCAACTGCTGAACTTTTTCTTTCAGATAATCGCCTACCTGCTTTTTCAGTTCGGCATTCTCTTCGATAGCTTTCTTGATGGTTTGAGACAGGTTCGGCACATTGTTGAACATCGCACGCAATTCACGCAGGGAATCTTGCAACATGAAGGTGTAGTTTTCAGCACCTTCGGCCGTTACCGCTTCGATACGGCGTACACCTGCCGCGATGGAGCTTTCACCAACCACACGCAGGGAACCGATCATGCCGGTTGCAGGGATATGCGTACCACCGCACAACTCGATAGAGTTACCGTATTTAACCACACGAACTTCATCGCCATACTTTTCACCGAACAGAGCCATAGCGCCTAATGCCTTCGCTTCGGCGATCGGCATATTGCGATGCTCTTCCAGCGGATAGTTGGCACGGATCTTTTCGCTCACTAACTTTTCCACCTTACGGATTTCTTCGTCCGTCACTTTCTGGAAGTGGGAGAAGTCGAAACGCAAGGAGTCGGGAGAAACATAAGAGCCCTTCTGTTCGACATGCGTTCCCAGAACTTCACGCAACGCTTCGTGCAACAGGTGAGTGGCAGAGTGGTTGCATTCGCACTGGATACGTTTCTTCTCGTTGATCTTAGCGGTGAAAGTAGCCGTTACATCTTTCGGCAATTTAGCTACCAGATGTACAGGCAGGTTGTTTTCGCGCTTCGTATCGATCACGTCGATCGTCTCGTCATCGGCAATCAACCAACCGGTATCGCCGACCTGTCCACCCATCTCTGCGTAGAACGGAGTCTGGTCCAGAACGATCTGATATAGTACCTTATTCTTCTGCTTGATCTGACGGTAACGCAGGATTTCGGCATCGCATTCGAACAGGTCGTAGCCGACGAAGCTCGATCCGCCCTCTTTCAGCACTACCCAGTCACCGGTTTCGATAGCGGCAGCATTGCGGGCACGTTCTTTCTGCTTCTGCATCTCGACGTTGAACTCGTCGATGTTGGCTTCCATGCCGTTTTCACGAAGGATCAACTCGGTCAAATCCAACGGGAATCCGTATGTATCATATAAAGTAAAGGCATCTACGCCGCTGATCACGTTCTTTCCGGCAGCCTTTGTTTCCTCCATCTTTTTATCCAGCAAGCGGATACCGGTTTCCAGTGTACGCAGGAAAGATTCTTCTTCTTCCTTGATCACCTTTTCGATCAACGTCTTCTGTGCAATCAGTTCCGGATAGGCATCGCCCATTGTTTCGATCAGCACGGGCAACAGTTTATACATGAAGGATTCTTTGCGATCCAGGAACGTGTAGCCGTAGCGAACGGCACGGCGCAGGATTCGGCGGATGACATAGCCGGCCTTTGCATTAGAAGGCAACTGTCCGTCCGTAATGGCGAAGGCGATCGTACGGATATGGTCGGCAATTACGCGCATAGCCACGTCCTGCTGTTTGTCCTTGCCGTAAGAAGTACCTGCCATACCGGCAATCACTTTGATGATCGGCTGGAAAACGTCCGTATCGTAGTTGGATGTTTTGCCCTGCAAAGCCATGCAGAGACGTTCGAATCCCATACCGGTATCGATCACACGTGCAGGCAGCGGTTCGAGCGAGCCGTCGGCCTTGCGGTTGTACTGCATGAACACTAAGTTCCAGATTTCGATCACCTGCGGATGGTCTTTGTTCACCATGTCCTGGCCGGGGATAGCGGCACGTTCCTCTTCCGGACGGAGGTCGATATGGATTTCGGAGCAAGGACCGCAAGGACCCGTATCACCCATTTCCCAGAAGTTATCGTGTTTGTTACCATTGATGATATGGTCTTTCGGCAGGAACTTTTCCCAATAGCCGGCAGCCTCGTCGTCGCGGGAAAGACCTTCGGCAGGACTTCCTTCGAACACGGTTGCATACAAGCGGTCGGGATTCAGTTTCAACACTTCAACCAGGTATTCCCACGCCCAGTTGATCGCTTCCTGTTTGAAATAGTCGCCGAACGACCAGTTACCCAACATTTCAAACATGGTATGGTGGTACGTATCGTGTCCTACCTCTTCCAGGTCGTTATGCTTGCCACTCACACGAAGACACTTTTGTGAATCCGCGACACGTGGATATTTACGGGGTACGTTCCCCAGGATTATATCTTTGAACTGGTTCATACCTGCATTGGTAAACATCAATGTAGGGTCGCCCTTCACAACCATCGGAGCAGAAGGCACAATCTGGTGCTGCTTGGAAGCGAAGAAGTCTTTAAATGATTCACGGATTTCTTTTGCTGTCAACATAATCTATTCTATATAGTCTCGTTAATATTCTGAAAAACAATTTGCAAAAGTACAGCAAATTATTATTTTTGCACGTATCCAAGCAAGAAAATATTTGATGAAACTATTTAAAAGCAGAAAAACATATTACTTATATAACCCCAACACGCTCAGTTACGAGCGCGTTTACCCCTCCGCCAAAGACCGTTTTTTCGGTGTGCTCCGCCACCTGAGTATCGGTATCGTGATCGGCGTAGGCATTTTCTTTATCTTTTCCCGCACGTTCGATTCGCCAGTAGAATCGCTACTGAAGAAAGAAAACAAGCTGTTACAAACTCAATATGAGGTACTTTCGTTACGTCTGACCAATGCGCTGGAAGTATTGGATGATATACAACAACGCGACGAAAACCTCTACCGGGCAATCTTTCAGGCGGAATCGATCCCCGAATCCGTCCGCAAGTCCGGCTTCGGCGGGACCAACCGGTATGAGCATCTGATGAGCCTGTCCAATCCCGAACTGATAGTTTCGACCACCCAGAAGATGGATATGCTGAGCAAGCAGCTCTACATCCAGTCCAACTCGCTGGAGGAACTCATCACATTGGGTAAGAACCAGGAAGAACGAAGCAAATGCATTCCCGCGATACAGCCGATTGCGAATAAGGACCTGAAACGTACGGCATCCGGTTACGGTGTGCGTATCGACCCGATCTACCGTACTCCCCGCTTCCACTCCGGCATGGACTTTTCCGCCAAAGTAGGTACGGAGATCTATGCGACCGGTGATGGCGTCGTTACCTTTGCCGCCTGGAAACAGGGATACGGGAACTGCCTGATGATCAACCACGGGCATGGATTCCAGACGCTTTACGGCCACATGAGCAAGTTCCGTGCACGCGTCGGGCAGAAAGTAAAGCGCGGAGAAGTGATCGGAGAAGTGGGTAACACCGGAAAGTCTACCGGCCCGCACCTTCACTACGAGGTGATTGTCCGTGGCAAACACGACAACCCGTCCAAATACTACTATATGGACCTGACTCCGGAAGAATACGACCGTATGATACAGATTGCCGAAAATCACGGCCAGGTTATGGATTAAACATTGTTTAATACGATGGCATTAAATAAAGATAAAAATCTAAAGCTCTTTTTCTCCATCAGCGAGGTGGCGCAGATGTTCGACGTCAACGAGTCGACCCTGCGCTTCTGGGAGAAGGAATTCGACCAGATACGCCCGCGCAAAACGGGTAAAGGGACCCGCTCCTATCGGCAGGAAGACATCGACGCGATACGTTTAGTCTACCACTTGGTGAAAGAAAGGGGAATGACACTGGCAGGCGCCCGGCAAAAGCTGAAAGAGAACCCGGAAACGACGATACGCCACGAAGAGATCGTAAACAGGTTGAAGCAGATCAAGGAAGAACTACTCGCCATGAAAGAGGCATTCGAAGCGTTAGAAGTTCCCAAATAGTCCCTTACATATAAAAACGACTTTAAAGAATTAGCTTGTTACGCCGGAAAATCGTACCTTCGCAGCAATTTAATAAAAACAAGAAACATGGAAATTACGGGAAGAATCATCGCCGTACTGCCTGTTCAAGGCGGTATCAGCAAAAACGGAAACGAGTGGAAGAAGCAGGAATATGTCCTGGAAACACATGACCAATACCCTAAGAAAGTATGCTTCCAGATTTTCGGTGCAGACCGCATCGACCAGGCAGCTATACAGCCCGGAGAAGAACTTACAGTATTTTTCGACATAGACAGCCGCGAATATCAGGGACGTTGGTTTACCAATATCAGTGCTTGGAAAGTGGAACGCCCGATGGCGGCAGCTCCCCAGTCTGCACCGGGTGCCATGACGCCCGAGAATGCCGTACCGGCTTCTGCTCCTGCAATATCTGCCGCTCCTAATTTCGGTCCGGCTAACCCGATCGACGATCTGCCTTTCTGATGAACATCGTTCTTTTGATTGGCGGACTGCTCCTGATCCTGGTCGGTGCAAACGCACTGACCGATGGAGCCGCTTCGGTTGCCAAACGCTTTCACATCTCCAGCTTAGTGATCGGCCTGACGATCGTTGCTTTCGGAACATCAGCGCCCGAACTGACCGTCAGTATCGTTTCCGCCCTGAAAGGGAGTGCGGACATGGCGATCGGGAACGTGGTCGGTAGCAATATCTTCAACACATTGATGATCGTAGGCTGCACGGCCGCTATCGTTCCGATCAGTGTCACGAAAGGGACGTTAAGCAAGGAGATACCGCTTTGCATACTGGCCTCCGTCGTTTTGTTCATCTGTGCAAACGATGTATTGATCAATAAGGCTACGGCCAACACGATCAGCAGTAGCGACGGGATGTTGCTGCTCTGCTTTTTCCTTATCTTTCTGGGATATACGTTTGCCATTGCCCGCAACGGCAGCGGCGAAGGCGAATCCGAAATAAAGGAAATGCCAATATGGAAGTCCGTCCTGTTCATCGCAGCCGGCCTGGCGGGATTGGTCTACGGAGGACAGTTCTTTGTGAACGGCGCTTCAGGAATCGCCCGTGGCCTCGGAGTCAGCGAATCGATTATCGGTCTGACGCTGGTTGCCGGAGGGACTTCGCTTCCCGAACTGGCGACATCGGTTGTTGCAGCCCTGAAAAAGAATCCCGAGATGGCGATCGGAAACGTGATCGGCTCCAATCTTTTCAATATATTCTTCGTATTGGGATGCAGCGCGACTATCAGCCCGTTAAACATACAGGGGATCACGAATCTGGATTTCGGCGTACTGACCGGCTCCTGCGTGTTGCTCTACATCTTCGGTTGGTTCTTTAAGAAACGGACGATTACACGGATAGAGGGAATCGCCCTGATAGCTTGTTACATCGGCTATACGGGGTATCTGATTTCCTTGTCCTGACACATAAGAAAAAAAAGTATAGCCTTTTCGGGAAAAAGACTATACTCTTTTCAACAAAAAGCTATAGTCTTTCGTCGGAAAAGCTATAGCTTTTTTTATTTAGTCCGCCACACGGGCAACCGACTGGATATTCTTTATCTTTGAAAGGACTACACACATCCGCTGGATATCCTCCACATCGTGGACTTTCATCTTCACCCTTCCTTCGAACACACCGTCTTTCGCCTCGATCAACAGACGGATGATGTTGACATTGAAGTCGTCGGAAATCGTGCGGGTGATCGTGTTCAACACGCCCATAGAGTCGATTCCCTTGATCTCGAGCGTTGCCTCGAATGAAGAATGATGGCTGCTCCATTCCGTATTCAAGATACGTTCGCCAAAACTGCTCTTCAGGCGCATGGCGATCGGACAAGAACGTTTGTGGACTACCACGTTACCATCGTCGTTGATAAAGCCCAGCGACTCGTCACCCGGAATCGGTTTACAGCAATCGGCAATGACGTAATTGCGTTCAAAAGCCTCTTCCTTCAGGATATAAGGTTTCTTCTTGTCATATTTCGGCTTCTCTTTCGTTTGTTCCTCTTCCTCTTTCTTACCGGTAGTCGCCTTCGTTGCTACCCGGAGCGCTTGCTTGACGTACTTGAACAGTACATTGTCCGTTTTCTCCTTCAACAGTTTATGGATGTTTTCGGGCAGGATCACATCACCTTTCTCTACCGCGTAAAAGAATTCTTCCCGTTTGGAGAAACCGAAATACATACATAACTTGTCGATATTAGACGTATTTGCCTCCAAATTGTTGCGTTTGAAAGCATCGATCACCTTAATCTCGCCTTCTTTTGCAGCCTCCTTACGAATCCTTTTCAAGTAAGCGTCGATCCTGGCGCGTGCCCTTGCAGTCGTCACGAAGTTCAGCCATTCCGGTTGCGGGTTCTGCGAACGGGAGGTCAGAATCTCCACCTGGTCACCACTTGCCAGCTGATGGCTGAGCGGAACCAAGCGGTGGTTGACTTTGGCGCCGATACATTTGTTTCCGATATCCGAGTGGAGCGCATAACCGAAGTCCAGAGCCGTAGCTCCCTGCGGCAAAGTCTTGATGTCGCCTTTCGGGGTAAAAACAAATATCTCGGAGGTAAAAAGGTTCAGTTTGATGGTATCAAGAAAGTCAAGGGCGTTCGGGTCCGGGCTTTCCAGGATCTCGGTGATGGTCTGCAACCATTTGTCGAGCTCCGTATCTTCTTCAACGCTGTGTTCCTTATATTTCCAATGAGCGGCAAAGCCTTTCTCGGCAATCTCGTCCATACGGCGGCTACGGATCTGTATCTCCACCCACTGTCCGTCAGGCCCCATCACGGTCAGGTGCAACGCCTGATAACCGTTGGCTTTGGGACGGCTCACCCAGTCGCGGATGCGGTCCGGGCGAATACGGTAGATATCCGTGATAGCGGAATAGATATCCCAACACTGGTTCTTCTCATCCACACCCGGCAGCGGGTCGAAGATGATGCGGACGGCATATATGTCGTAGATATCTTCAAAACTGACACCTTTACTCTCCATCTTGTTCCAGATGGAATAGGCTGATTTCACACGTGCGCGCATTTCATAGTTGAGCCCCATCTCCTTCAACTTCTTGTCCACCGGCACGGCAAAGTGCTCGAACAAAGTGTTTCGGGCGGCCTCCGTAGACTTCAGTTTCAGATTGATAAAGGCATATTCCTGCGGATGCTCATACTTAAAACTCAGGTCTTCCAGTTCCGTCTTGATGGAGAAAAGCCCCAGACGGTGCGCCAGAGGGGCGTATAGATAAAGCGTTTCACCGGCAATCTTGAACTGCTTCGCCGGCAACATCGAACCCAACGTACGCATATTATGGAGACGGTCGGCTATCTTGATCAGGATCACCCGGATATCGTCGCTCATCGTCAGCAACAGCTTACGGAAATTCTCCGCCTGAGCCGATGCCTGTTCACCGAAGATACCGCCGGAGATCTTCGTCAGGCCGTCCACGATCTGGGCGATCTTCTCACCGAACATATCCTTAATATCCTCAACCGTGTATTCGGTATCTTCCACCACATCGTGCAACAAAGCCGAACAGATGGAAGTGGAACCCAGCCCCATCTCGCGGCAGACAATACGGGCCACGGCTATCGGGTGCATGATGTAAGGCTCGCCCGAACGGCGCTTTACGCCGGCGTGCGCCTGGTTCGCAAAGTTGAACGCCTTGGTTATACGTTCCACCTTGCGGCGATGGTTGGACTTAAGGTAATCCTGCAACAGCGCGTCAAAGCCGTCTTGAATCATCTGTTCATCAGCCGAAAGAACGGGTTTCGCCTCCTGGTCAGGCTGCAGGTCCGTTGTGTCTTTTGTATCATTTATGTCGCTCATATCGAATGCCCTTCCGTATTTTAAACGTGTATGTAGGCAAATATATATAAATATTTGCTTATATATTCCCGAAAGCGACAGAAAAAGTTAAACGACCGGTATTTTCAAGACCTGCCCCGGCCGGATATCGGCACTTGTCAGCCCGTTGGCTTTCTGTAAATCGTCTGTTGAAACTCCCGGATACTTCTTGGCAATGGAGTAAAGGGAGTCGCCGGACTGCACTTTATAAGTCAAACTTTTGCTGGAGACGCGTGCCGTCTGATTGCTCTTGGCAACGACAGGAGTAGCCTTCTGCACCGCTTTTGCCGGTGCGGCCTTTTCGGCATTCTTTGCCTTGGCCGAAGCAAATGCAACGCCTCCGTTATCGACATGCAAACGCAGGCGACGGCCTTTGGCTACACGGTTGGAACCTAAACCGTTCCATTTACGGATATCTTTCGGAGTGACGCCGTAACGGTTTGCGATGGTATAGATATTTTCACCGGAAGCAACTACATGGGTAATCTTCTCGAGCGTGAGATTCTTCGATCTTCCTGTTGCGTTGACCGGTACACAATTGGCCAGCAGCTCTTCTATACGATGTGTATAGACCGAGTCCTCCTTGTCGACAAACGCATAGGTCTGGGACGCCGGTAGTTTCAATACGGAAGGTTCCGTATTCCCCGGTATAATATCGCGTTTGTATTGCGGGTTGAGCGCACGAAGCTGTTCGATGTCGACTCCCAGCACATCGGAAACCTGCTCCAGGTGAAGCATACTGTTCACCATAACCGTATCGGTCGCCAACGGGAGGCTGGTCTGCATCGGGCAGATATTATGATCGCAATAGTAATTCATGATATAATTGGCAGCGATAAACAGCGGCACATACGAACGGGTTTCACGGGGCAGATAGCGGAATATCTCCCAGAAATCGGTCTTCCCCCCGGAACGGCGGATCGCCTTGTTCACATTGCCCGGACCGCAGTTATAGGAAGCCAGCACTAAGTTCCAGTCGCCATAGATGGCATACATATCTTCAAAATACTTACAGGCCGCCTCAGTCGCCTTTTCCGGATCACGCCGTTCGTCCAGCAGGCTGTTGATCTCCAAACCATATATCTTGCCGGTCGGAAGCATGAACTGCCAAAGCCCGCAAGCCCCCACACGGGAAAGGGCGACCGGGTTCAAGGCGCTCTCCACGACCGCCAGGTACTTCAACTCCAAAGGCAGGTTATGCTTGTCGAGCACCTGTTCGATAATAGGAAAATAGAAATCCGCCATACCCAACATATAGCGTACCAGATCACGCTTGCGCCCTGCATACAGATCGATGCAATCCCGCACCACCTCGTTATAAGGCAAACGGATCACGCTCGGCAGACGCTCCAAACGTTCTTCATAAACAGAGTCGGGGAAATAAACATTCTCCGCATCATCGTGGCAATATTCATCTACCTTCGAGAAATATTGCACGTGCCAGGAATGAAGCAAACTATCTACGTTTGCATCGAGGCTTTCAGGTATCAAGCCCACTACGTCAGACAACGAGTCTGTCGATAATGTCGAATACTGCGGTTCGCCGAATATCGGGTCCTGTGCACGGGAAACCTGCATCAGGCAGAACAGGCAGAATAGGATAAGTAGGTTTTTATTCATGATGTTAGAACTTAAAACTGCAATTCAATCCATACGAACCCGGCGTGTAGCGGGTCTTCGGGGTTACCTCCGGCGACCAGTGCATGCTCAGGTCCGGAGAGATGTCAAAATCAAACAGCTGGGCATCCACATACGCATCGATAATAGTGATCGCATATACCCCGACCGTAATGATAATACTCAAATCCCTGTAACGGCGAAAGTAATCTTTCCGGCGCTTCAGGTTTTCCTGGAACTGGGTATTCGAGACGTAAGTACTCTCCTGCCCCGACGGGACAAAGATCGTCCAACTCTCGCTCCACGGCCCCGTATACGGTTCATGGCCTTCTTGCTGCCCCTCCAATACCTTTTGGTAATCCGCCATAATATTAAAATAGGCATCCGAATAGTCGCCATAATTCTTATTGTTCCAAGTGATGGCATACATACACCCCATAAAGGCTCCATACACCAACGGGAGTTTCCAGTACTTCTTATTATATATCTGTCCCAGACCCGGCACTAATGCATAAAGCAGCGCTTTGTTAGGATCGGGTTTGAATTCCTTAAGCTTCACCTTCGGCTGAGGCAGTGAGTCGGCAGCCGAAAGCACAGCCTTCACCGTCGAATCGGCCTTTGCTGTTTCGCCGGGGACCACTGCCGTAATGATCGAATCGGAAGAGATCACCGTGTCTTGCTTTGCCGTTATCCCCCTCTGCGCATAGCCGGACACTATCGGGCCACACAACAAAACCAGTATAAATAATATCGCTTTCCCGTTTCTCATTTCAACTTATCCAACAAGCCGATCAGTTTTTCCAATTCATCTTCCGATGCAAAGGGGATCGTTATTTTACCTTTTCCTTTATCGTTGCATACCAGTTGTACCTTGGTATTAAAGAAATTAGACAGATGATCCTTCAGTAAGTTGAATTCCTCAGGAAGTTTCGGTTTCCGCTGGGCGGGCTTTCCCTTTTTAGCCTGTTCCAGCACAGCCGCATCCACTCCGCCACGTACTATTTCTTCGACGTTGCGGACGGACAAACCTTCCGCCAGGATCTGTTCGTAAAGCGCCAACTGCACTTCCGGGTCTTCGACAGGCAACAGTGCCCGTGCATGCCCCATGTCGATCTTCTTATCTTTCAGTCCCACCTGTATCTCGGCAGGGAGTTTCAAAAGGCGGAGGTAATTGGCAATCGTCGCCCGCTTCTTACCGACGCGTTCACTGAGCTTTTCCTGCGTCAGGCCGTAGCTGTCGATCAGCTTCTGGTAAGCCAGTGCAATTTCAATCGAGTTCAGGTCTTCACGCTGAATATTCTCGATCAGTGCCATTTCGACGATATTCTCGTCTGCGGCGGTTTTGATATAGGCAGGGATGCGTTCCAGTCCCGCCATCAGGGAGGCACGATACCGGCGTTCGCCGGAGATAATCATATATTTGTCCGTCCCGGTCTCTTTCAGCGTGATCGGCTGGATGACGCCTAATGAACGGATGGAAGTAGCCAGCTCCTCGAGCGTCTCTTCCTCAAAAACAGAACGGGGTTGATCCGGATTGGGCTGGATTTTACTCAGCTCTATTTCACTAATAGACGATGAGCCGCCCGTTTTCAGGTCGTCCATCGTTATCAAAGCATCCAATCCGCGGCCAAGAGCCGATCTTTTCATTACTGCCATACTTTATTTGTTTTTATCTATCAGCTCTTGTGCGAGCTGCATGTGATTAAGAGCCCCCTTCGATTCGGCATCGTAGAGTAATACGGGTTTGCCGTAACTGGAAGCCTCGCTTAATTTGACATTACGCTGAATAACGGTCGTGAAAACCAGGTCCCGGAACGGACGCTTCACTTCTTCGTAAATCTGGTTGGCCAGACGGAGACGCGAGTCGTACATGGTCAGCAGGAAGCCTTCGATTTCCAGTGCAGGGTTCAGCTTCGATTTGATAATCTTTATCGTATTCAACAGCTTACTAATACCTTCCAGAGCAAAATACTCGCATTGAACGGGTATCATCACCGAATCGGCAGCCGTCAAGGCGTTAACCGTGATCAGTCCCAAAGAGGGAGAACAGTCGATCAGGATGTAATCATACCGGTCTTTCAGCGGAACCAGAACTTGCTTAAGTATCTGTTCCCGGTTCTCCATGTTCAGCATTTCAATCTCCGCACCTACCAGGTCGATGTGGGAAGGGATAATATCCAGCCCCTCCACCTCAGTATTGGTAATAGCGCCTTTCGGGTCGTCGCCATTCACCAGGCATTCGTAGATGGACAATTCCACATTCCGGATATCCACACCCAGTCCCGACGAAGCGTTAGCCTGCGGATCCGCATCCACCACCAGCACCTTTTTCTCGAGTGCAGCCAGCGACGCAGCCAGATTAATCGTAGTGGTAGTCTTACCTACCCCACCTTTCTGATTTGCTAAAGCGATAATCTTTCCCATACTTTGTCTATTTATTCGGGGCAAAACTAAACATTAAAAACCTAACACAAATCAGTTTAAGCAAAACAATGCCTGTTTTGTTGAAAAGTCACCTAATCTGTTGATAACTTGCAAATATAAGCAGAATATTCAATAACTTGTTTCAAATGAGCGCAATGGAGGGTGTTTTTTTAGGAATGATAACGAAGTTTCAAAAAAGAAGGTAATCAATAATAAGATGCTTGCTGAAGCTCCAGCATGACTTCGTCGGCAATGTATTCGTCGCTGAAAGTATAAAGTTCTTCTTCGGGATCATGGATGCGACCACATACCTTTGACATATAAAACACGTCCAAAGCCTGCAGGGAAGATATCCCCAACCTTTTTGACAATATTATGGCAATCCGACCGATCTTATTCCACATTAAAAGGGGTGACAACATAATATGTGCCACACAAGATACGAAACAATAAGGGCAACCGCATCAAGATCATATTCGAAAATATGAAAATCTTCAAAAGAATAATTTGTCGGCGTCTTGAATTATTTTTTCGACAGTTGGCAATAAACAAGGGATATCTTCTTTAATCGTAGCAAAGACAATTTCAGCATCCACATCAAAATAATGATGCGCTATCTTATCCCGTATCTGCATAACTCCTTTCCAATAAATTTCAGGATAATGAGGCAGAATTTCTCCTTTTGTTATTTTATCAAAGTTTTTCACCGATTCGCCCAATGCAATCAAGTTCATGCAGATCGCATCCAACCTCAGCATTCCATCTGGAGAACAAAGAAAGTCATTCACATCCCGAACAACATCAGCCCGAGTTTCAATAGTCTCCAATGCTCTCTTTATATTCAACAAGCATTCAACTGCCAATCTCCGGTCAAACATAAATAGCCTCCTTTGTTATGCGTTCTTTTAGATAATCATTCATATGCTCACGCATACGCACCAAGTCGACAGAACACCCGAACAGGCTCTTTAGCTCCGACTGTATCTTGTCTAAAGTCAATAAAGAAGGAGCTTTTCCTTCATAGCAAATATCAATGTCACTATCCTCTTTTTGTTCACCACGCGCGACAGAGCCAAATATCCCCATGCGAGTAATGCCATACTTTCCGGCCTGCGAAGCCTTATAGTTTTTTAGGATAGAAAGATATTCCGATGTTGTTTTCATGTCACATACGTTTTTAGCAAAGATAGTTGTTTTTGAAAGGCACAACCGTACACTCGAAGCCCTGCCATCAGAATACGGCAGCTATCTTTTTTATATTGTTCAATTTCTCAAGCAAGGAGTTATTCTTACGAGCCATTTGTATATTGTAATCGGCTTGCATTCTAACGAGCAAATCAGCATTGATGCCTAATGCAGCCTCCAACAGCAGTGCAAACTCTGTCGTTATAGGGCGTTTTGCATTTAAAATCTCATTAAATGCCGAATAAGACAAGTCGAATTTTTTTGCAAAAACCTTTTGCCTGATACCTCTGCATTCCAACTCTTCCTTTACCAACTCTCCTGGATGATAAGGGCAGAATGATTGTGAATTGTTTGCTGTTATATTCATAACATATGCTCCTATGCCACAAAGATACGAAAAGGCAAGACAATTCGCAATATCAGGGAATTACTTTAAGGTAAACATTCACCGGGGCTATAGAGAAGAAAGAGCTTCCCTCCCCGCTTATGTTTTAGTTTTGTTAACAACAAGGGAACAATGCAAAGCGGAGTATTCCTGAAAAAGGCCGATTTGGGCTATTTTGGCAGTAGAGACGGGTTATTTACGGATATCACGTATATAGTTGATAGACTTTGATTTATATGCAAATATAGGTACATATGTACATTATATAAAAAGACAGGGATTCCGGCTTGTTTTAGGCTGTTTTTATGATTGTAAGTAATTGGATATGACAAAGATAGGTGTGACTTTCAAAATGACTAATGAAAACGTACGTTTAAATTCGTCATTTTTCAGCTACAAAAATACAACTACTTTTTAAACTTGCAATCCTTTCTACCAATAAATTTTCCTTTTCTATATTCTTTCTTATCAATTAGATAGCATAACCAGTACGAAAAACCTTCTTTCCTATACAAACGCTCTCAATGCCCCCGGAAAAATGACTAAAAAAAACGTACGTTTTCCCTCGTCATTATACAGGAATTTAGTTAACTCTTGTAAAACAAGGGCTATCGAAAGATTGAATACATATAGATATACTATTTATTAATTAAACATTTTAGAATTATGAACAAAAGATTTTCTACTCTTTTGGCCGGCGTCGTACTAATGGGTACTTCATTTGGTGCATCTGCACAAGCTACTGCACCGACCGGTACAACTGGCCAGTACACGTACGACCAGATTATTAACGATGGGACTTATTATGTCCTGACTAATGGTGCTACTCCTACTCAATCTTTTGCCTGGACGCGTAACAATGCATCAGGGAAGGATTCATTAGTTGTTAATAGCACGATCGATTTCTCTACAGCCACTTTTGCAGAAATGGACTCTGCATTATGGAAGTTAGTAAGAAAACCGGGTGCAGGTGAAGTTTACGAAATTGTAAATAAGGCTACACAGCAGAAATTGGCTTTTAGCTCTGATTGGAAGAAAAGAACAACTGCTATTGTAAGCGCATCTTCTACCGGCGCAATCAGCCAGTTCTCGGTTGGTGGAACAAATAAGAACATCCCATATGCTACATTTGGTGCTAATGGTGACTCTATTCTCTTCTTATCAACAACAGCCGGTGCTTTGAAGGCTGAAGAGGCGGATGCTGCAAACCAGTCTTTCACAGGAGCTTTGAACTTGAATTACTTCAGAAAGCCTGAAGCAAGACAATTGAAAGGTACAGACCTGAACAACATGCTGGGTGCAGGTAGAGGATTTCAATTATTCTTCTCATACAACAATCAGTTGACTACAGCTAATAATGCTTTAGCTGGGGTTGTCTTTGAAGCTGTAACAGACCTACAAGGGACAACAGCTGCAACAATACAAACAGAAGTGCTCTTAAAAGCAAAGACATTAGCTCCGAAGAAAAGTGGAACCGGATATAACAAACCTCTCTTTGCTTACATTGACACTATTTGTTACGATGCAGCAAATAAGACAAACGACGGTTCCAAGCTGACTTTCAAAGTTGACACAATTCCTGTTACCAGTGGTGGTTATAACATGAACTTATCGCCATTAGAGAAAAAAGCTTTCACTTTCAGCTTCTATGTTGATCCATCTTCAGGAAAGGACTCTGTAGCCGTATTCGTAAAAGAATCTTATAAGTTAACAACACCTAATGCCCCGAGAACTTATACGGTAACAAGCGCAAGCTCTGGTGCTTTCCCATTGCAGATCGCTCCTCTTGCAGGAACTTCTACAGACAAGTTAGTTTTGACTACAGGCGGTGATCACGCTGTTGCAACAGCTCTTCCTGCAGCGACCCGTATCTCCTTTACAGGTGGTGCTGCTCCTACACCTCTGTTCGATGCAACAAAGGTTTACTCAGTTAAGAATGTAAACGAAAGAACAGGTGATGACAATGCTGGCAAATATATGGTAGTAGCTCCGACTTCTGCTACAGCTTATGGCAAAGCTTATTCAAGCAGCGTATTCGACCACCTGCCTTCAACTCAGTTCGTTTTTGACGGTGCTCAAATGATCAACCGTGAATTAGCTTCTGTTGACACAGATCCTCTTTATACAGTAGAAGGCAAGACTGACGTTTACACCAACCTGACAGATACATTTGAAATCAAAGCAATGGCAGATGTAAACCTGCAGGATTCCACAATGGGTTGGGCTTATATTAACGAAGATTCGCTGATTAACTATGCATTCTCTTTGGATTATATCTCCGGTATCTTGGAAGGCCGTAGCATCAATGTAAAAGCAGACTCTTCTGTGGTTGCTACAACTGAAGAAGGCAAGCTGTTTAAATTAGAAGAAGCTGCTGCTTTGGCTAAAGTTTCCACCGCTGCTAATATTGACGAAGTGAAAACTATCTACAACCAGGCTTACAAGATCTACTCTAAAGACAAGAAGTTTGTTGTTGTTAAGAATGGTACAACAGGCAAATTGGCTTTGACTTCTGTAACAAGTGCTGCCGGTGCAACTCCGACATCTTTCTACCTGAAAGAAACTGAAAACAAGGGTGAATACATCTTGGTTGAAGGAACTTCCAAATACAATGTAAACTCAACAAACGAATCTTTGGAAGCAGTTGCATTGAACCTGACAAACAACGCATTTGCCGTACAGGTAGAAAAAGCTCCTGAATATGTATTGGATGCTAAGGGTCACTACAACATCGAAAACCTGCGTGGCGATATGCTGGCTGCTGATGCACAGGGCTTCGGTATGTTCCGCAAAGAAGGTGAGTTGAAAGCTGCTTATGAAAAGAACGATTTCGCATTGTATATCGACACTGCCAAGATCCATGCAACACAGCCTTCTTACTTCATCTTGTCAGGTGCTAAAGCAGGCGAAGGTTCTGCATTGGAAGGTAACTTCTTGCGTGTAATGACTGACTCTGTTACTGCAAATGTTGAAGGTTACACAGCTACTAACGGCATGACTCGTCTGGCATTCGTTCCTGCAAAACGCGAAGCTACAAGCGACTCTCTGTTGGTTAACTACCAGAACGAAACGTTAGTTAAGGCCGATAGCGTAGACTACAAGGGCAAAAATACAGGTAAGATCGCTCAGTTCCAGTTCAAGATCCAGTACACTGAAACAGATGGTCAGTATATCGTAGAAAATGCAGCTGGTTATCTGGCTACTTACAACGATGTATTGTGCTTATCTCCGAAAACAGACGGCATCGAAAAGTCTCAACTGATCAAACTGACAACAACAGAAGCTCCGACAGCCAACGAAGGCGTAGCAGTATCTGAAGTAACCGTTATCGCGGGCGAAGGCCAAGTAACGATCGCTGGTGCTGCTGGCAAGAAAGTTGTTATCAGCAACATCTTAGGCCAGGTAGTAGTCAACACAGTTATCACTTCTGACAACGCTGTTATCGCTGCTCCTCAGGGTGTAGTCGTAGTAGCTGTTGAAGGCGAAGAAGCTGTTAAGGCTATCGTAAAATAAGAATAAAATTATAATCAAATAATTCTTCGGTTGCGCGGATTAATCCTCCAATTACCCTGCGACAGGCGAACAGGCAACCGGATTTAATATTAATAATACTAAAGTATATTGAATTTAAAAGTTCAAGTAGCCAGTACCCCTGTGAAGGAGGAAAGCATACACAAAACAAGCCCCGGAGGTGATACTATCTCCGGGGCTTCGTTGTTTTAGGACTTATGCCGTAACCGGAATAAATTTTACGCCCGCGGGTAAAAATTTATTCCGGTTACGGGGTCGCCTTTGCCGGCATATAACATGGAGAAGTGTCCCTGTAGGGGCGGGTTCTAAACCCGCCCGATTGCAGCAATGTGTACATTTGTCAATATCGGGCAGGTTTAGAACCTGCCCCTACAGAACGACAATCATTTCGGACAACCATGTCATTCTATCACACACATAAATCAGCTTACAGCCCCAAGACAGTGTCGCTATCAACCGCCCCCCTTATCCATTATCTTTTGCAGTCTGCTGAAGCAGACGGTCAAAAAGAAAGCAAAAAAATAATAAACATATGATCAAAAAAAACAGAAGCTTTCCAAGAAAGCACAGGAAATGGCGGAGTTGTACACCCGCCTGGAAAAGTACAAGTTGAAACAAGAGACAGACCGGAACCCGACCCACTACACAGAGAAAGCCATCCGTACCTGCCGCAACAGGATACAGACGTTGCTTGAAGAGGTCGGGGGAGTGGAAGACAGACGGATTCCGGTGGAAGACGCACGTCCACTTGTCGAATATTTCAGCGGGATACGCAACTTGCCGGAGTTTTCGGAAGACGAGGGAAAGGCGGCACTGCTCTTTAGAGCGATGCAAATCATCTTCCGCTTCGGCGTGTCGGTCACGACGCTGGCCAAGTATTACTATTCCAAAGACAAGGAACTATTGTATGAAGTGTTAAATATCAAAAATAAGACCTCGCGAAAATAATATCCTTCTATCGGAATCGTAATCTCTATCAGATTATTAAACAGTGACATACAGCTCAACGCATAGGCTCCGGGATAGGGTTGCCGGCACAATTTGCAACGCTTACCTTTGGTGTATAATATCAACCGGCAATCTTTTTTGCCTTAAATGTAATATCAAATATTGCTGTCCGATAAAACTTCCAAACAGCAGAGATAGGCTGCTCGACTGCTGATAATCAGCGGTCGAGTGTCGTTTTATACCGAGACAAGCCCCCTCAATCAAAAAGCGAAGGCAGCGG